>JAEEGL012386922.1_pt1 | contig 36740 bp, 23 predicted proteins | sample 9134231 | NCBI WGS metagenome assembly JAEEGL01 (sample SAMN16246548, study PRJNA631951) | gut metagenome | biome: gut microbiome; feature: rumen; material: fiber-attached | host: Bos | place: Iran: Karaj | collected 2018-10 | reverse complement strand
TCCCCAATCCCCAATTTTATTTATTTTATTATTGTTTTAGTTTATAATTTTTATTTCCTTCTTTAAATTATCAGATTAATTAGTAACGTAAACAATTATCTATTATTTAAATAAATGATGTATATATGAATAATAAAAAATATTTGTAAATAATTCGTTAAAATTTGATAAAATATCAATTCTTTCTTTGAAAGAAAATTTATGCTTTGAATGTAGAAAAACTATATAAGAATTAAAATAAAAATTTCATTTTTAAATTTAAAAACTGAGCAAATAACCATTAAAAGATTTATTAAAAAAATAATTTTTATCCTTGATTTCCTTATTTTAATTCTAGAATAATTATTCTTCTTTGAGTTAATTCTTTAATGTATTTTCAAAATCTTTATCATCAGAAAAAGTTCATTGTTCTTTTAAAAAAAGGATTAAATAAAACTTCATAAAAAATCTTTAGTCATAAAAATATAAATTGTTTTATTTTAGAATTTTAATTTTGTCATTCTCAGAACAAACTTATTTATCTGATGAAGATTTTGATTGAATAATAAATATTTAGAAGATTAATTCTTAAATTCCTCTAAATTCTTGACTAATTATTATGAACAAAGAAATTAAATAATTATATCAATTAAAGATAAACAATTAAAGGAATCAAATATTTATAAAATAATATAAAATATTAAAAGAAGATATTTTTATATAAAAAATATTAAATATTTATTATTAAATACTTATTTTTTATATTTAATATTTTTTACATTACAATTGTTTATAATATTAAATTAATTATTATAAATTCAATGGAGATTACTTCTGCTTTTTTAAGATTAAAAATCAACATTTATTGAATATATTAAAAGAAAGGAATTATATGATGAATTAATAAATGATGATGAAATTCCTCCTAAAATTGAAAAAATATTTATTATGGCAGAAATTTAAATAATTAAAAAAAAATATATAAAAAATGAATATATGGATATTGAAAAAAAAAAGAAATTTTAAAAAGAAAAGATTCAACAGAAAAAATAAAGGAATTAAATGAAGTAATAAAAGAACTAAAGAAAAAAAGAGAAACAACTCAATGAAGAAATAACTGAATTCAATGAAGAAAAAAGAAATTAAATGAAGATAAAAAGGAATTAAATGATTCTTATCAAAAAGATTAATCTATATAATTTGAGCATTCTTTCAAATCCAAATATTTATATTATAACCTTTATCAATTTATAAATAATCAATAAACTCATTTTTAAATTTTTCTATTAAATAAAAAAAATTAAATAGAAAAAAATTCAAAAAAAAACACATTTTTTTTTTATTAATAAGATAAGACTTAAAAAAACAAAAAAATTACAAATTAACCAATTTACTACTTTTTTTTTTTAAATTCTTCGTTTTTTTTTGTTGTCTAATTCTTTCACCAATTGTTTTCCAAGCCCAAAAAAATAAATATCTTCCTTTAATAAAGAAGATTTCTTCCATAAAAGCAGCTTTAATATAAACATTATTTGTAAATAAGCATTTCATCATAATTTTAATAATTTCAAAAAACTTTGGTTTTTTATTTTTTTCTTTAACAATAAATTTCCAATATTTAAAAAAATGATTAATCTGATTTAATTTTAAAACTCTTTCCATTTTCATTTTTTTATTTTCATTTAAAATTTGAATAGCTCTAATTTCTTCAATTGAATTTTTTTTATCAATATTATTTTTTCTTTCAGAAGGTTGTTGTAAATTATATTGAATAATTTTACCAGTAATATCATCATAAACTTTTTTAATAAATTTAACAGGTTTAAATTTCCTTTTTAAATTCATTGAAGAATTTCTTATATCTTTTTTATCAATAAAATTAATCTTTCTATTTAACATTCTTTCTTTTCTAATTAAAATTTTCATTAAATGACTTCTCACTTTTATTTTTGAATAAGGACATTTAACTTTAAATTGTTTTTCTTTTGGAATATAATCTAATTTAAATAAGTTTTTTTTTCTTTTTTCTTCAATTGAAATATTATTTAATCTATGAGAAGGAAGTAAAGAAACATCATTAAATGATTCGGTTAAAAAAAAAGGTTCATAAAATGCTTTTTCTATTTCAATTGAATTTTCAATTTGAATTTTTAATTCGTTCATTTTTTCTTTGTATTTTTCTTCTATATATCTCATTATTATTATTTTATGATAATATATATGAAAATATTTTTGTAATTTTTTAAAATCTCTATTTTTTATTATTTTAATTAATTTTTTTATTTGTTTATCTTTTAAAGACACTATCTTTAAGTAATTAAAGAAATAGTGTAAATAATTTTTAAAATAATATTTTTGAATTAAATCTTTTAAAGTAAAAGGTAATTTTGCCCATAAATAAGGATTTTTTTTAATTCCTTCAATATTAAAATTATTAATTAAGTTTTGAACAATTAAATTTTGATCAATTAAATTTTGAATGGTTTCTTTATTTTTTTTGAATTTCCCAATTTGAAAATCTCCATCTTCAGGATAGTCCATTCTTATATCTTTAAAAGAAGAAATTATTTTTGCTTTGAAATCTAAATTTATTACTTTTCTTCTAATATATAAAAATCCAAAAGATTTTTCTTCTTTTTTTTTCAATTTTAACCTTTGTTGTGATTGTTCATATAATTTTTTATATTTTAATAATTCTTCATTATTTATATTTCTATATTTTTTCCCTCGATAATAAAAAGATTCTAATCTTTGAGTTTCTATATTTGAAAAATTTTTATTATTATTTTCTTCTTCTTCAGAATTTTGTTTTATATTATTTTTAACTGGCAAAATTTCTTCTTTTGGTGAAAAATTATTTATATCATTTAATGAATTATTTGAATCATTTCTTTTTCTTTTTTTCTTTGGTTTATCATTATTTATATTCTTTTTTATTTCTTCAAAATTTGATTTTTCTTTTATTTTTTTTAAAAAAATTTCTTTGTCTTCTTTTAATAAAAAATAAAATATTTTATAAAGTAAATTTTCAAATTGTTCATTTAAAGGAATTTCTTTTTTATCTTTATCATAGACTTTTTTTAATAAAGTTTTTTTATTTTTTTGATTTTCTTCTTCTTCTTCATTTTTTTCAGGAAATAAATTTTTATTAATTCCATCAGTTGAAATATTTTTATTTCTTGTTTTTTTATTTTTATTTGTTGCAGTTGATTTATTTTCAATTTCACTTTCAGTTTCTAAATCATTAATTTTATTATTTTTTAAACTAAAATTATTTTCTTCATTTCTTTTATTTTGAATTTTCTCATTAGGAGAATTTGTTTCATTTATTTTATTATTATTTTTACTTTTATTATCTATAATATTATTATAAATAGGATTTGAAAATTTATTTCCTTTATTAGTTTTACTTTTCTCATTTTTTCTTTCTTCTGAAAATGCATTTTCTTCTTTTTCTTTTTTCCTTTTTTCTCTTGTTGATAATGTTTGATAAGATTTATAAATTGATTTATTTTCTTTTTCATTTGAATTTGGTAAATTATAATTATATTTTAATCCTTTTGTTTTTATATATCCTAATATATTGGAATTTAAGTTTTTTATTGATAATATTTTTGAATTTTCTCTAGGTGAAGTTTCAATTGTTTTTGTTTTTTTATCTTTGGCAAACATATTTATTAAATTAATATTTTTTTAATATCATATATTTAAATCATTATTTATCAAGTAGAAGTAAATTATAATTTATATTTTAATAAAAAAACAGGAAATATAAATATCAAAAATTCCTTCAAACTAATTTTATAAAAAAAAACACAAAAAAACTTAAAAAAAACAGAAAAAAATAAATGAATAATCTTTTTTTATTATTTCATTTATTAATTATTTCTCTAATTATTTGAGTGATTTAATTTTGCACATTTTTTTGGCTCTTTTTTTTTTTAATATCAACATAAATAGCTTCTCTCATTCTAATACTAAGAAAACTTTTAAGTTTATCTTCCTCAATAACAGGAGTATAATAGTGATCAAAACATTGTAATCTTCTATTTCTCCAACGACATTGTTTTCTTTTAATTTTAGTAACAGGACCTAATTCAGCTTCTGCAATTCCATAATAAAAAGTATAAACAGTTTGATTTGATTCAATTTTATTATTAAAATAATATAATTCTCCATTTGCTTTTCCTCCTTCATTCTTATCATATGATAAATCTATATTTGATTTACTATTTAATCTTTTTTCTGATGCGTTTTCTAACCATGTTAATATATGAGATGGTATTGAATCTTTTAATTTTGCTATCATTTCATTTTTATTTTGAGATTTTACTTCTAAAGATTTTGAAACTGTTATGTTTTTTACTATTGCTTTGTATCCATCGTTATATATTTGACTTTGGATTAATAAATATAATAGTGGGAATAGAATAAGGGATTTCATTATTTTTTATAATTTTTTTTTTTTTTCAGATATTTTTTTTTAAAGGTTGTTTTTATTTTTTTTTTTTAATTTTTTATTTGGTAAGATTTTTTTTTGGAAATTAAGGTTTTTTAAATTCAATTAGTTAATAAAGAATTTATATTTATATTTTTTTAATTATTGATTATGATTCGTTTTATTATCTTTTATTTAGGTTAAGAGAAATAGATGATATATTATTTGAAATAATGTTTTTATAATTTATATGGATATTTTTTCTAGTTTTTTTTTATTTTGTCTTTTTAAATTTTAAAGAATTAAAATGAATAAATGAAAAAAAAAATAAAAGAAAAATCTAATAATAAAAATTAAAATTTCCATAAATTATTTATCTTGTAATTTAATTATCTTTTTTTTGAGTATTATTTGCAGGTTTAGTTTTATTTTGTTTTTTAATTCCATTTCTGATAGCTTCTCTCATCTTAGTATTAAGAAATGTCTTAATATTTTCTTCACTTACATAAGGAGAATAATTAACATTATAGCATTTTCTATTTCCCAATAATCCTTTGCATTTTCTTTGAGTTAATACAGGAATAGGTTTCAATTCAGCCTCAACAGTTCCATAATTAAAAACATAACTTGACCAGAACAACAATTTAGTATAAGAATAATAATATAATTCTCCTTTTGCTTTTCCACCTTCTTTTTTATCATATGATAAATCAATATTTGATATACTATTTAATTTCTTTGGATTTACTGTTTTTATCCATTCTTTTACTTTTTCTGGTACATCAGCTTCTTTTATTTTGTCTAATACATGTGATGAATTAGAATGACGAATAGTCAATGCTTTTGTCACATTTAATGATTTTAAAAGAGAGTTCATGTTAAACTTAGAAGACTGACAAAAGATTGATGAAAGGAACAATAAAATTAAGAAGGATTTCATTTTTTATTATTTTTTTTTTGGAAAGATATTATTTTTCTGATGTTTTTTTATTTTTTTTAGCAAATAATTAAATAAAAATATTTGGATATGATATAACAATACAATTATATTTTTATATTTATTTAATTTTAAATATATAAACAAAAATTATTCTGATTTGTATTTCTTGAAAAATATAAATTATCAAAATAATTATAAAATAAATTATAAAAGATTTAATTATTATACTTTAATCCCAAAAAGAAAAAAAAATAAAATTTAAAAATTAAATAAATAACAGAAAATAAAATGTATTCAGAGAAATCATCTCAAGTGACTTTATATCCTCCAAAAATAAAAAATACATTAATTAAAACATCTCAAGAAAAAAAAAAACTAAATTTAGGAAAAATATATCATGGGCCATTATATACAGCATACAATAGAAAAACATTAGGTTCAATTCCATCATCAACAGAAAATATATTATATCAGAAAAACAATGGTGAAATATTGCGTTTTTCATTTAATATAAATGAAAAAGAAATAAATGAAAAAGAAATAGAAAATCCAAATAAACCAAATATAAAAAATAATATAATATTATCTCCAAGATTTAATTATTCAAATATAGAAAAAGAAAAATATTTTCCAGGACCAGGACAATATAATACAAATAATATATCTTCATTCAAAAATAATGATATTGGAAATTATCGCTATAATGGAATATTTAATTTTGGAAGAGATGAAATACCAATAAATTTATCAGATAATAATTATAAAGTTGGACCTGGAAAATATGATCAAAATTTACTGAAAAATCATAAAAATATTTATATTTCTCCTTTTAATAGATTTAAAAAATCTAAACATGAATTTTATAAAAAAATTTTAGGCCCTGGAGCTTATGATGTTAATTTAAATTTTGGAGAAAAATATAAAAATGGAATTTCTAGTTTTTTTCAAACTGAAGTTAATAATAAAAAAAATAAAAAAATTATCATTGAAGATAATAATGAAAATAGTAATAGTGAAAATTTTCCTGGTCCTGGTTCTTATAATTTAACTAAAAATTTCATTAAAAAAAATTATAGTAAAGATAATTTAAAAAAATATAAATATATTTCTGACATTAAAAATGAAATTAAAAAAAAAATTAAAAATGATGATAATGATGATTTTTTAATTGTAGATAATAAAGATAAAATTATTATTGAAGAATGTGAACATAATTTAAAAGATAAAATACAAAAATTAAAAGGTTTTACTATGGAAAAAAATATTCCAAGATTTGCTTTTCCAGGAAGAAATAAAAATTATTTTCCAGGACCTTGTTATTATAATCCTAAATTACATTCTGGAAATTATGAATTTAATAGTAATGAAGATAATAAATGGATTTATTAATTATTTTTATTTTGTTTTTAATAAAATAGAAATATATATTTTTTAAAAATATATTATCATCACTATCAATTAAAAAATAAGTATTTATATTAAAAAATTATATTTTATATTTTTATCATGAAAAATCTTTATATAATAATATTATCAAAATAATAATTAATTGTTTTTAAAATACCAAAAATTAATAATAATAATTCAAAAAAAACAATATTGAATTAAATAACTTTATTTAAGTAATCTTTCATTTTCAACTTCTCTATTATATCTATCAATATTTTTAATACATTGTTCTTTTTCAAATTTACTAATTCTAACAATTTCTCTTGCAGTTTTAAATAATTCTTTTCTTGTTTTATTGATTTGATCATAATCAATAGAATTAAAAGCATAATTAAAATAACTATTATCTTTTTTTTTTCTAGTATTTAAATAATCTTTAATAACTTTATTTCCATCAAAAGCTAAATTATAACTTAAAGCAGTTAAAGCATTAAATTCTCTAAATAATTGCATATTTTTAAAAGCATTTACTTTTGGTTTTTTCAAAGAATTAACATCTAAATCTTTTTTTGTTATTGAATCTTGTATTTCTTTTTCTGTTACAAATCTAAATTTTGGTCTTTCATTTATTGCAACATTAAAATTTGAACATGTAGAATTTATTTTATCACATAAATCACTTATATTATTTTTATATCTTACAGTTTTTAAAAATAAATTCTTCATATCTTTATTTTCTTCTTTTATTTTTGAATATATATCTTGACTTTTCCTTTTTATTTGAGTGTTAAAAAAATCATTTTTTCTCTTATTTCTAGAATTTTCACTTATTCCTTTTTCTACTAATATATTTTCTTTTTCTTCTTCTTTTGATTCATTAATTTTATTTTTAATATCTCTAATCTTTTTTAATTCTATTATATTATTATTATTTGTTTTATCTTTACTTAATAATATTAATTTTGTGTTTATTTTTTTTGAATTATTATTATTACGAGCATTATGAGAAGTATATGATGGCAAATTACTTTTACTTCTTAATTTTTTTTCCTCTTCTTGTTTTAAAAATTCATTTTCTAAATATTTTTGATATCTTGCTTGTAAATTATCTTCATCATTTGCATTTGTTAAATGAAAAATATAATCTGAAGTATCTGTTCCCATTTTATTTAAACTTGATGCTAAATTTGGCATTTCCATTATTGGAAGTGGTTTTAACATATATGCATACTTTCTTACTTTGTTCATTTTTTCTTTATTAAAAAAAAAAATTAAATATTTTCTTTTTATAAAATAAAATTAATATATTGTTAAAATATATTATAATTTGTCTTTTGTATTGTAAAAAAATTAAAAAATATTTATTATGTTAAAATAATTTGGATATAATATAGTTTTTTCATTTATTATATTGCTAAAAAATATATTAAATAAATTTAAACTAATAAAGTAAATTATGTGTGTTCTATTTTATAATAATAAAAATATTTAATTATATCCTATAATTTAGATATCATGTCAATTTTAGAAAATTAAAAAATGAGCTAAATAATATATACATCAAAATTAATAATTTCCATTTATAAATATTAGACTTATTAATATATACAAATAATCTGAAGCACTTGCTTCACATATATATTTCAAAAATAAAATTTAAATTATTATTCCAATAATTTAAGTAAATCCTGTTATTCACAAAGGGAATTTACACAAAAATTAAAGTCAATATATAATTTAAATTTTACTTTTTTTAACAAATCTCCCATGAAATCTTGGTTTTTGAGAAGCTACTTTAGATCTACCATAATATTTAGTCATAATAGGAGTTTTACCTTGTCTAATAATTTGTTTAATTTTATATTTTAAAATTTTCAAAACTCTTATTTTCCAATGATATTTTCCTATATTTTCATTATTATATATTCCTTTGAAACTTTCTATAAAATCTTCTAATTTTTCTTCTGAATTTACTGTCTCTGAATTTGTTGATGTTATTGAACTATCTTTATTCATATTTTTTTTTTTCTTAGGAATTCCATTTAATAATTCTTCACTTTTTTCTAAAGCTGTTTCTATTTGTTTAAATGTCGACAATAGGTAAAAAGAAAGTAATTTTATTTGATATTTACAATTTAAAATTATTTCTTGTGATTTATTATTATTATTATTATAAAGATATTCAATTGATGAATCCAACATTTTTTTCTGGTTAATTTCTTTAAATTTACTCTTTATTTATCATTTTCAGAAAAATTTCTAAAGCTTTTCTTCTTTCACTTTTTTTTTACATTGTTTATATTGTTTTTATGGTTTATTTTTAAATTATGTTATGTCTTCAATAAGTTTATTGATTATATAATTTGTGATAAACTCACAATTTTTCCTTTGATTTTTTATTAAAACTTGTATATTTTTATGAAAAGATAAATAATAATTAAAATCATAAAAAAAATAATTAATCATATACAAGTCACAAAAATTTCATCCAAGCATTATATTTTATGCTTAAAGAATTTTTTGTGGCTGAATTTTTACATTTTTTTAAATTTATGTTCTTTGTATTGTTATATCATTTTTTATGGAATATGATAATTAATTTAATAATTTTCATCACGTTATAATGAAAAATCTTAAATTAATGAATATATTATATTTATTTATTAAATGATACTTCTTATTGGTCATTGTAATATTTATATTTTTTTAAAAGAATAATAATTAAATTAATTTAAATTAAAATAAATGTCTCTTTTAGATTGTAGGATTTCAATTCTATTTGACAAACTTCAAATTCCAAGTAATTAAAATAAATAATTTAAATTTATAGCTATTCAAATTTCAGAATGCTTAATTGATATATATTATGAAGATAAAAAATATAGAATTAAATATCCACAAACAAAACCAATATTAATCACATTAAGTGCTCCTTTTAAAAAAGATAAAAACACTCTTTCAATCATAATATTAATTCCCAGAGGAAGAAAATATAGAAAATTAGGAAAAGGAGATATAAATATATATAAAAAATACTTATTTTTAAATTCAAATTTAACTTTTGAAAAATGGATATATTTATTTACATATAAAAATCAATTAAATTTTAATCAAAAAGAAAAAAAAGAAACCCAAATTCCAGGTCAAATATTAATAAATTGTCAGTTTTTTGATCCAGAAAAGCAAAATGAAAGAGAAATAAACAATAATAATAATATTGAAGAATCATCAAAAATGTTAAAAGAAGTAATAAATAATATGCCAAAGAAAGAGAAAGAAAAGTATATTTCAGAAAATAAAAAATTATCAAATATAACAAATTCAAATAATATAGAAATATTAAAATTAAATCTTCAATCACTAAATAATAAATTAGAAGAAGAAGATGAAAATCGTTTAATTCAAAATTTTATATCAAATCCAAGAACAGATTTAGATGATGATTTAAGTGATGTTTCAATCTCAATAAATTCAGATGATGAAATAGATAATAATACAAATAATATAGATAATGTGAATTATCAAGTCGACGATATGATAACAAAATTAAAAAAATATTTTGATGAAAATTCAGATTCAGTTTTACCTAATCAACCAGAAAAATTAAGATCTTTATTAGAAAATTTAACTAATCAAGTTAAATCAATTAGTGAAACTTATAGTCAAAATTTACAATCAATGGCTTCTATAAATAAAAGATTAAAATTCCAAGCAAAAGATTATTATGATAGGTATAAAGAATTAAAGAAAAATTATGAGAAAGAAAAAAAAGAGTTTTTAATGAAAAATAAAGTTTTAGAATGTGAAGATAAATTAAATAAAGAAGAAAATAGTAAAATTTCAAAAGAAATAAATGAAGTAAAAAATGAAATCGATTTTTTTAATAATAAATTAGGTTTAATTCCAGAACATAAAGATGAAGAAACAGAAATAATGTTAGATATATTAAAAAGTTTAAAAGAAAAAAATGTAAATATATATGAAGGATTATCAAAAGATCAAATTGAATTTTTAAATGAAGTTATGAATGAAAATAATAATAATGAAGAAAATGAAGAAGATAATTTAAGTAATTATTCTTTAGAAGGTGAAAAATATGCTAAAGCAATTGAAGATATTGCTAATAAAATTTATAGTAAACATTTAATTCCTGATATTAAAATTGAACAAATTGAAACTAATGTTTATAGTTTTAATGATAAAGAAGTTACTTTAAAATTTGATGAAAATGATAATTTAAAATTACTAGATGGAACTGATTTAGAAACTTGGATTGCTGATACTTTTAAAATTCAACCTACTCCTGCACCAAAAATGATTAATATTGTAAAAGGAAAAAAGAATAGTAAAGGAACCAAAAAATAATTTATTTATTTATTTTTTTTCTTTGAAAAATATATTAGTAGAAAATTTTTTTTTGCAATTATTTAATTTTTCAAAGGCTGAGATTCATTATCTAAATTAATATAATTATTATCTATTGTTGATGCATATGTTCCTGATTCTGAATTTAATTTACTTTCATTATCATATTCATTTATAAATTCTTTTTTTATTTTCTCATTGTCATTGTCATTTTCCATATTCATGAAATAATAATCTTTTTTAGTATATAATAATTTCTTTGAAATTTTATGTAATCCATGTTTAATCATAAAAGCATTATAACTCATTTTTGCTAAATCACTTTTTAATTTTATTTCATGTATTATTTTATCAATTGGAATATCATTAATATTATTTTTTACAAATCCAAATATTTGAAAATAATATAAAATTGAATAAAGTGAAAGAATAAAAAATCCAAAAAACAAAAGAGAATTAAATATTGTATAAAAATATGAGTAAATAGGAATTAAAGTAAAATTCATTTTGAAAATAAAAGAAAAAATAAATAAAGCATAAGTTAAAAGATAAATAATAAAATAAAAATAATTTTGTTTTTTAACTGATAACATTCCTAAAATTATAATACAAGCTAAAATAATATTATTAAAATTATTTTTAAGTAACATTGAATCTGTTGAAATAAAAGTTGTTTCATTATATCCAAAAACTTCTACATTTAAAGCAAAAAAATGGAAGAAAATATAAAATATAAATGAAAATATAATATATAGAAATAAGAAGTAATTAATTATATTTATTATAAATGAAAAAGTATTTGAAAAAAAATCTGATTGTGTTTTATATAATAAATCCTTAAGTGATTTCTTTTGAAAATTATTTTTTGATTTCATTTTTTTTAATTAAAATATAATTAATTTTTGATTAAGAAAATCTTATTTAATAATTAATAAAAAATAAACAAATCAAATTTTTAAATATAAATATATACATCAAAAACCAAAAAAAAATAAATAAATAAATAAATAAGTATTCTCCAGATTATAATTTAAATAAATTTAATTTTCTTTTAAATTTCAAAACACCAGCATTAACTTTTTTTTGACTTTCTAATTCTGATTTTAAATTAATTGCTTCATTATAAAAAGTATCTTTAAAACAAGGATAATAAATATCAGAAGAATTTTTTACATTTTTTTTTGATAAAGAATCAAATAAAGTATTTTTTGGAGAATATAATATAGACTTTGATAAATTCTTTTTTTTGATATTACAACTATTTATTGTATTCTTATATTTATTTAAAAAGGTATTATTATTCAAATTGAATAATTTATTTGGAAAAATTTCTTTTGTTGAACTTGATTTTATAACTTTTTTAGTTTTACTTTTTTCATTAGTTTTATTTATATTAATAACATTAGAATGTTTTTTTAAAAGTTTATCACATTTTTTCAAATTCAACAAACGATTCTCATCAAATTTATTTTTTTTTATATTTTCATCACAACAATAAGAAGAAAATAATTTAATATTATGATTAGGGAAAACTCCTTTAACAATATTATAATAATTTTCCTTAAATTTAGGACTAATTAAATTTGAATGGCATTTTTTAATTAATTCGAAACTATTATTATAATTATTACTATTATCCAACAATTCATCTTTAACACTCTCTCTTAAAAATCTTGTATAAACTAAACAATCATTAGTAATATTATTGATTTTATCTAAATGAGAACAATTATTTTTAAAAGAGAATCTCATTTAAAAAATATAATTTCCTAAAAAAAATAAAAAAAAAAAATAAATTTTTAAAAAAAATGAGTATAAGTGTTCCAATAAAATTACTTCACGAAGCAGAGAACCATGTAGTAACAATAGAATTAAAAACAAATGACATGTTTCGTGGATACTTAATGGAAGCAGAAGATACAATGAACGTAAGATTAGATGATGTAAAGATGACATCACGAGATGGGAAAGTGACTCATTTAGACCAAGTATATTTAAGAGGGAGTCAAATAAGATTTATCATTATTCCAGATATGTTAAAAAATGCTCCTATGTTTAAAAAAATTAAAAATCAAACTAAAGCTGCTAAACAAGCTAATATTGCAAGAGGAAAAGTGAGAGGAAGAGGTGCTCAAGCTTCTGCAAATAGAGGAAAACAATATGTTGCTTCTGTTAATTTGTAATTTTAAAAAAAAATTTATTTTTTTATTTTTTTTTTTTTTTATTTAATTATTTTATTATGATGGGAAATTTTATTTTTTCTATTTATTTATTTTATTTCTTCCTTCTCATTCAAAGTTATCAACAACAAATTGTTATTCATATTAGAAGAAATCTAAATCCAGATAAACAACCTGCTTTTGGAGCTTTTTTTGCTCATATTGATCAAATAATGGAACTTCATGCTCAAGCTATTGTTAATAGTATTATGATTGAAAGAGAAATTAGACAACATCAACAAATTGAAGAGAAAAAGGAAAATGAAAATAAAAATGATGAGAATTTAGATTTTTCTCTTGATAAAGAAGATGATGATATTAATAATACTTATTCTAATACCCAAAATAATAGTAATCAAGTTCCTCAAAATAACAAGGAAAATCTATTAAATAATACTATTCAAAATAAAAATAATAAAAACGAAAATAATAATATTAATTATAAAGTAAAAAATGAAAAAGAAGAATTTAGGAGAAAAAAGAAAGAAAAATTTTTAAGAAAACAAAAAATTTTTTCAAAAATTTGTAAATATATTTTATATTCTATAATTTTATTTACATTCTATGTTATTTTAAAAAAAATATTTGAATTTCTTGATTTCATAGAAAAACCTAAAGAAGAAGAAGAAAAGGAAAATAAAGAAGAATTAAAAATAAAATTAGAAAAAGAAAAAGTAATTAAAGAAAAACAAGTAGGAAATAAAATAATGTAAATTTAACAATATTATTAAAAAAAATTTTATATAAATTTAACAATTTTAATATATTATTTTAATATGTTATTTTACGTAAAAAAAAATGAATGATTATGATCCAATGAAAGAATTAAATAAAACAAAATATTTAAATGATGCATTTATAAAATCAAGATATTCACTTTTACATATAAATGAAAATAATATAAAAAAAGGAAGAGAAACAGGAAGTCATTGGAAAAAATTTATTAAATATCCTGTTTTAGATGAAGATATGAAAAAAAGATTTTCTGATTTAGAAAATGAAAATTTAAAAAAATTAAATATTGAAAATGATAAAATTATAAATAGAGTAAAAAAATCTAAAGTAAGAGAATATATAAATAGTATTGATCATACAAAAGAATATAATGATATAATTAAAAGAATAAAAACTCAAAATGGAAGTGATATAAATTTTATAAGAGAATCATTAAAAGTTCCTTTATTAAAAAAGAACCATAAATTAATTAAAAAAAAGAAAATTTATAAAATTAAAATTAATGATGATTTAAACTTTAATAATAATAATAAACATTTAAAACCTTTTTCTTTTATGACAGTTAGTAATTTTCATAAAAAAAATTATAATTATCATCCTAAATATTATTATTATATTGGAAAAAAAGGAAAATGTGTTTTTGATGATAAAAATACAGAAGAAAATGAAATTGACATTAATTTTAATGTTGTTTATAATTCTGAAAATGTTTCTATAGATAAAATTAAAAATCAGAAAACATTTAAAAGTTTATCTCCACCAAAAAGAAAAAAAAAAGGATATTTAGTTCAAATGAAATTGAATAAATTAATTCAAGATTTTAATTCATGTGATTTTGAAAATAAAAAAAGTTATGATTTTCTTCATGACGCTTCACATAATCATAAAACTATTTCTAAAAAAGATGATTATACTAGAAATAATTATTATTATTCTTTTAAACCTGAAGAAAATATATTTTTTGAAGATACTAATTATACTTATTATAAAACATTCGATAGAAATTTTACACAAAAGAAAAATTCTTTTAATTTTGAAACTAATAATGCTATTATAAAAAAATTAAAAATAAAACTTGGTAATAAAATAAATAATATAAAAGTATAAAATTATTTTTTTCAAAAACAAAGGTTTATTTACTATAAAAATAATTTTGAGTTTAACTTTTAAATTAATAAAATTAACATATAAATTATATTATTATTCTTCTTTAATTATTTTATATTTATTTAATTTTAAATATATATTTTAATAATATGACTGACTATAATAGAAAATTTAGAGAATTAAATCTAAAAATTTCTCAAGTAGTGAAAGATAATAAAAACATAAATAATTCAATAGAACAATATAATAAAAGACTAAATAAAATAGAAGAAAAATCATTAAAAAAATTAAAAGCTTTAGAAAATTCATATTCAAATATTAAAAATGAATTTTCAAAAATTGTTTCAATATATCATAATATAAAACAATTAGAAAAAAGACCATTAAACGAAAGAGAAATAAATTCAATTATTAATGATGTAAATTTTAATTTAAAAAAACAAAGAAAGGAATCAATTGAATATATTCAATCAATTTTTTCAAATGTTGAAAGAACAATTTCTAAAATTAACGACAATGATTTTTATGAAAAAAATAAATTTACTAATGAATGTAATAATATGAAAGAAATAATTGATAATAATATTAATGATTGTGAAAATATTTTACAAAATAAAAATTATAAGATTAATCAAATTTTAGAAGATTTAAAAGAAAGTTCAGAAAAAGAGTTTGAAAATGTAAATAAATTATTAGAAAAAGAAATTTATCAACAAGATTTTAATTCAAATAAATTAAATAAAGATTTAAATGATTTAAATGATAAAATTGAAGAAAAATTCTTAAAAACAAAACAAAGTTTAAATGATTTTGAAGAAAATATATTTAATTTAGTTGATGAAACATGTTTGAAACTAACACAATCTTAATAAAAAATTATTTAAAATATAATTTAATAAATTTCTTGATTATTTAAATAAAATAAAATAATTTAATTGACCATCTATATTTATTTAATTATCCTCTTTTTAAATAAATAAATAAAAAATAACAAATTAAATAAAACATATCGAATAAAATTAATTTTATTTTTTGAAATAAAAATCGATTTAATGGATATGTATTCACCAAAATTAAAAATTAAAAGTATGAATTTTTCAAAAACAACATCAACAAATCTTTTTTCTAAATCAACAAAATCAACAAAATTACAAAATACCTCAAGAAACATTCAATCTTTTTCAAATTATTATGGTTCATCAACAGAATCATTAAGATCATTAAAAAATTTACCTACATCAAATTCTCATATTAATAATTTAAAGTTAATATATCCTATTTATAAAAGAAATTTTCAAAATTATAAAAGAAATAAGTCATCAATAATAATTAAAAGAATAAAACAATATGAAAATTATTATAGAAAAACAATGCATAATAAAATGAAATTATATAATAATAAAAAGAAAATTAGAAATGAAACTCCAATTATACTTTATGATAGAAGAAAAAGAGAAAATAAATTTATTGAAAAATCTGAATCTGAAAAACAATGTTTTACAAGTCTTAATACTTCAAGAAGGAATTTTACCAAAATTTTTAATAAAACTAAAATAACATCTTATAATAATAGAGTAAATTATATAGATAATGTTAAAAAAATGTTTAAAGGGAATTATATTTTATTAACTCAAAAAAATAAATATCAAGATTTATTAGATTTAGAAAAATATAAAGTTGAAAGTGTTAATAATTATTCTTATCAAATTCAAGAAAATAAAAAACTTCTTGAAATATATTTTAAAGGAAGAAATAAATATATTAAACATTTAAATACTATAGTATCAAATGAACAAGAAGTTTTAATTCAATTATTAAATAAAAAGGAAAATTTATTAATAAATAATAAAAAAACAATTCATAAAATTGAAGAAATAAAAAATACAATCAATTTTTATAAAGGATATAAAAATCTCATTGATTCAATATTTAAAAACAATAAAGAAATTTTATCAGATCCAAATATCATATTTGATAAAATAGTTTATTTAGAAAGAAATAATTTAGAATTATTAAAAAAATATAATAGAAAAAAAGAAATATTATGGGAATTAAAAAAAGAATTAATAAATTTAACAAAATTATATGATTCTTCATATAAATCATTAGATATTACAATAAAAAATAAAGAAATATTAGTTGAAAGATTAAAAGAAAATTATTTATCTTTAAAAAAACAAAAAGAAGATTTAGAAATAGAAATTAAAAAAAATGCAATTAATATATTAGATACAAAGAAAAAAAATCAAATTAAAAAATTAAATTTAATTGAAGTTGCAGAATTAGATGCGATGATTAATGAATCAAAATTTAATAAATTATTTAAAAAATTTCCACTTCATTTCACTTGTTTAGCTTTTTTCATAAGTAATTTATTAAAAATTATAAAAGAAAAAGCTCCAGAATTTTTAATTTTTAATGATAATACTTTTATTGGAAAAATATTTTTAAATTTAAATGTATTAGATAGAATTGCTAATACCTTTTATACCAAAAATAATTTAAATCAAATCAATGAAAATATTTTAATAATGTTAATCGTTATTGAAAAAAGTGTTGAAGCTTTAATGAAAAAAATAAATTGTTATAGAAATAATATTGAATTATCAAAATATATAAAAAAAAAATTAAAACAAAAAGAATTAGAAAGAAAAATAAAAAATATATCTCAAAAAGATAATATAAAACAAGAATTTAGAAATGAAATTTTAAATAAATTAAAAGAAAAACAAAATAAATATAGATTTATAAATAGAAGAGTATTTTCTAATTCACCTCTCTTTAATACTCAACCTAATAAAACAAACAATAATTATTCAAGAAAAGAAAAAGAATATAATTAATATAGTACATTTGAGGATATACAAATATTACATAAATAATAATAAAATGTAATTATTTTTAAAAATAAAAAATTTAAAAAATTAAATTGCAATTAATAATAATTTATTTGGTATAAAAAATCAGATATTGTTCTATTTATAATGAATTTTCTAAATGAAAATTTAATAAAAAAATATAACCAAGAATTATTTTTTGTAAGGAAATAGAAGGAAGACCAAAATAAAAGTAATATTTCAAATAACAATAAAACAATAAATAATTTAATTGAATATTATTCAATAGGAAATGGATATAAAACAAATTCAAAATATGTAATATAGTCATTTTCCTTATCAAAAATAATATTAGTTTCTTATCCAATAATAACAAGTAGTTTTAGTCCAAAAGGTGATTTTTTTCGATAGGAACAAATAGTAAAAGAATAGTGATTTAGTTCTATTAAGTCCTGGAACCATTGATAAAAACATTAAAATTTGGGATAAATGAAGAAAGTAAAAGAAAAATAATTGATCATTTAAGTGATATACATACTTTAAAATGGTCTAATGATGGTAAATTTTTTGCATCAAGTGGAAAACTATTAGATTCTGGGTTTTAAAATCCTCAAATATATAAAAGTTATTGAAGCTCATAAATTCAGTGAAATTAATAATATTTCTTTCTTCAGTAAAAATAATGATTTATTCATTTCTGTTGCACATTTTTATGGTAAAAATACTATTTGGAATTATCATAATAAGAAATTAATTCAGGAAAATAATTATAAACTTGAAATTAGATCTATTGGTTTTTCTCCTGATAGAAACTTTTTATTAAGTGGAAGTTATGCTCATATAATTAAATTATTTGATGTTAATAATGATTTTACTTTATTAGATACTTAGGAACATGAAGATAAAGTCGTTTCTACTTAATGGTATAATGATATTCCTATTATTTTTTTTATTAACGCAGATAAATCTGCAATAATTTGGATTATTCAAAACCATTAAAATTACATTTAATATTTATAGTATTATTTAATTTTTTTTATATATGAAAATAATATTTTTAATTTTATTTTCATAAATTGAATTAATTTAAAAATTATATCTGAAAAAATTAATTATTTAAAAAGAAAGAAAAGTCAATGTCAAAAAGAATAAGAATAGTAAAAAAAAAGAAAACAACATTTGACCGATTTGAATGTCATAGACATTTAAGAGTAAAAAGAAATTGGAGGAGACCAAGAGGAATAGACTGTTCAGTAAGAAGAAAATTTAGAGGAATGTTAAGAACACCAAAAGTAGGTTATGGTTCAAATAAAAAAACAAGAAATCTTCTTCCTAATTATAAACTTAAATTCACTGTTAATAATTTAAAAGAATTAGAATGTTTATTAATGAATAATGATAAATATTGCGTTGAAATCGGAAAAAAAGTTGGTGCTGTACTTAGAGCTCAAATGCTTAGAAGAGCAAAAGAATTAAATGTTTCTGTTACTAATCAAAAATCAAAGAAAATTGAAAGATTAGAAAAAAGAACGAAAAAAGCAAATTAAATAAAAAACAATAAGAAATAATATAATAATAAAACCAAATTTCTAAAATAACAAATTTTTATAAAATCCTAAAAAAAACTTATTTTAAAAAATAAAAATAAAAATATTTTTTAATAAAAAATAAAGGATAAAAATAACATTTAAATTTTCTCCAAAAAATAAACACTAACAAAAGAAAAAAAAAACAAAAAAATAAAAAGTAGAATTATAATTTAACTCTAGGGACTTTAATAAAATCTTCATTAGGTTGATAATAATATTGAGGAGGGTATCTCCAATCTTTACTTACATCTCCTCTCATAGGTCCATTTAAATAATAATTATAAGTAGGATCTCCAAATCTACTACCATCATAATCATTTCTATATGGACTATATTGTCTATATTGAATATTATTATCATCATAAAAATAATAAGGTCTTAAAGTATTAATTTTACTATTTAAATTATCAAATAAAATATAATCTGGTATAGTATGAGAAACAGCAGAAATTGAATGATAATCTTTCCTTATTTCTTTCCTATTATCTATATTTGGAGGATATCTTACATCATATAAATTTTCATTTATTGGTCTTTTAAATGTCATTCCTTGATAATTTCCAGGATATATTTTCATTCCTTGTTCTGTATAATATGGTCTCATATCAAATTTTTCTGTTAAATTATTTGATTGTTGAAATTTAGAATTATTAAAATCTACACTTTTATTCAAATATCTTCTATTATTTTCTCTTTGAGATTTTAAATATTGATCTTTATCAACATATATATCACTATATTCATTATTTTGAGGTGGTAAAGGATATTGTTTATATTGTCTTTGAAGAATTTCACTTCTAATTGGTTCTGTTTTAACATAATTATGTTGATTTGGATCAGGATCTAAATTTTGATGTCTCATTAAAGGAGATTGTCTAATTTGAGTTTTCATAGGTTGCTCACTTCTCATATTATCTTCATATCTTATAGGTTCTTGATATCTATTATTTCCTTTTCTCATATCATCTCCATAATTAATATTTTCTTCTTTATATTTTATTGGTTCTTGATTTCTCATATTTTGATTTCTTAATAATGGTTCATTTCTTACTGGTTGTTGATATGTTATTTGTTCTCTTATTGGTTCTTTTATTTTCACTGGTTCATTTATATTTTGATTTATTTTATATGTTTGAGAATTTTCATTTTCATTATTTTGTTCTTTTCTATAAATATCATTACTATATATTGTCTTAATATAACTTCGGTTACTTCTTATTAATGGTTCTTTTGGAGGAGTTCTTTTTAATTCTTTTGTAGGCATAAATTGTGATGGATTATATGAATAATTTCTTCTCATTGTATTTGAATTATTGAAACTTTGGACTTTAGTGCCATTGCCTAAAATAAATTTTGAAGATGATTGAAAAGGTGTTTTTGTTGCTGCTGCTCTTTTTAAAGTTTGTTCTAAAAATTGTCTGTTTAATTCTGGTTCAATTCTATCACATTCTTTCCCATGTTCTTGAATGTAATGAATATATTGATCTGGACTTAAATCTCTGTCATCTGGTTGAGAATCTTTTGGTCTCATTAAAGATTGGTACATTTTTTTTATTAGTTTTTTTTTATCACTATTATATTTTTTTAATTATTTTAACGTTATTTAATCCAATTTTTATTAAAATATTGAATTGTTTTTTTATTCAAATCAACTTGTTAAAATATGATTTTAATCAATTTTCAAATTTATTGAATATTAATTATTAAATAATATTGTAATTTGATAATTCTTTTTTTTCTCAAATTTAAACCAAACAAAATAATTAAAATAAATAAAAAAATAATTTTTTTCATTAATTAATGTCAAAAATAAATATTTGGAATAAATATATAAAAAAAGGAAATATTGGTTCTGGTTTATTTAGTACAGTTTATAAGGCAATAAATATGAGTAAAGGAAATTATGTTGCTATAAAAGAAATAGATAAATCTAAATATAATGAATTAACAAATTCTAATTTTGATATAAATAAAATAATTAAGATAAATTCAGAGAATAGTATTTTAATATATGAAACAATAGATACAGATGATTATTTTTATATTATTTCTGAATTATGTTTATGTAATTTAGAAGAATTTTTAAAAATAAGAAAACATCCTTTGACAATAAAAGAAATCAAAGAAATATTAAATCAACTAAATAATATATTTAAAATTATGGATGATCAAAAAATTATACATAATCATTTGAAACCTTCAAATATTTTATTATTTATGGATAATTTAAATAAAATTAAATTTAAATTATCGGATTTTGGATTAGTTGATGATTCAATTAATTTAAATAATAATGATATATTTCTTTTAACTTCTCCTGAAGTTTTAAATGAAGAACAAATTACTTCTAAAAGTAATATATGGAGTTTGGGAATTATAATTTATTATATGTTATTTAAAGAATATCCTTTTAATGCAAAATCTCAAATTGGAATTTATAAACAAATAAAATCTGAAAACAAATTAAAAAAAATAAATGATAAAGTTTTAAATGATTTAGTTAAAAAAATGTTAATCATAAATGAAAATGATAGAATTTCATGGAAAGATTATTTTAATCATCCTTTCTTTAAAGAAAACACAATAAAAAGAATTAATGATGATAAAATTATATTTCCAACTTTTGATTTTCAATGTAAAAAACATTCTCAAATTTTAAATTCTTATTGTCCTGAATGTAAAAATAATATTTGTAATTTATGTCTAGATGAACATAAAAATCATAATATTATTTCTTTTTCTAATATTGGATTAAATGATTGTGAATTAGAAAAAATTGATGTTTTAATGGAAGAACTTAAAAGAAATATTAATTTATTTAATGAAAATGCAAAAAAGATTCAATCTATATTAAATCAAATGAGATTAGTAAATGATAATAAATTAATTTATGAAGAAGATTCTTTAAATAATTTCAAAGATTATTATATAAAAAATCTAGAGTTTTTGGTTAAAAAAATAAATTTTGAAGAAAAGATTCATTTTATTGATTTAAATATTAAAAAAAATCTTAAAAGTAAAAAGGAAAATATAAATAATTATATTATATGTAAATATGAAATAACTGAAAGTAAAATAAATCAACCAATTCAAATATTAAATTGTTATGAAAATGCGGTAAAAAGTAATTCATGGTTTAAAAATAAAGGAATTGAAAATTGTAAAGAAATAAAAGAAAATTGTGATTTATTTTTAAATGGTAAAAAAATTCCTTTTTCTTATGAATATAAATTTCCAAAAAAGGGAAAATACACAATAAAAATTGTAATTAAAAAACCATTAGTAAATATAAATTTTATGTTTTGTTATTGTTCATCATTAATATTAATTGATTTCTCATACTTTAATTCAAAAGAAGTGGCAATTATGAATAATATGTTTCATTTTTGTTCTTCCCTAAAAGAAGTACATATATTAAATTTTTCAACAATAAATGTTACAGATATGTCTTATTTATTTGCATCTTGCTCTTCTTTAGAAAATTTAGATTTAAATGATTTTAATACAATAAATGTAAAAAATATGAATAATATGTTTTCAAAATGTTCTTCATTGTATTCATTATATATAACTAATTTTAATACTATTAATGTAACTGATATGAATGGAATGTTTAATGGATGTTCTTCTATATTATTTTTAAATATATATAATTTTAATACTGAAAAAGTAACTGATATGAGTTCTATGTTTGCAAAATGTTCTTCTTTAATTAAAATTGATATTTCAAATTTTAAAACTGATAATGTCATTAATATGAGGAAAATGTTTTTTGAATGTTTTGCTTTAAATTCAATTGATTTATCTAATTTTAATACAAAAAATGTGAAAGATATGGATCATATGTTTTCAGATTGTTCATCTTTAACAACTTTAGAATTAACTAACTTTAATACTGAAAAAGTTACAGATATGAATAATATGTTTTCTAGATGTTCATCTTTAAAATTATTAGATTTAACAAGTTTTAATACTGAAAATGTTGTTAATATGAAAGAAATGTTTTCAAAATCTTCATCTTTAAAAACATTAAATTTATCAAGTTTTAAAACAAGTAAAGTAAAAGACATGAGTTTTATGTTTTCAAATTGTTTAGCTTTAGCATCATTAATATTATATAGTTTTAATACTAAAAATGTTAAATATATTGAAGGAATGTTTTCTAATTGTACTACAATTATGACTTTAGATTTATCAAATTTTAATACTATAAATATTGAAAATATGAGTTCTTTATTTTCAAATTGTTTATCTTTAATGAATGTGAATTTAACAAATTTTAATACTGAAAATGTTTATAAAATGAATAATATGTTTTCTAATTGCAAATCATTAACATCTTTAAATTTATCAAATTTTAATACAAATAAATTAACAGAAATGTATCATATGTTTTATAATTGTTCTTCTTTGACATTTTTAAATTTATCAAATTTTAATATTACAAATGTTAAAGATATGAATGGAATTTTTTTTAATTTAAATAAAGACTGTAAAGTAATTAGTAAACAAAAAAAGCTATTAAATTGTTTAAACAAATAAATTAGACTTATATAATTTAATTCAATTGAAATTACCATAATAGGATAATTTTAAATAAATAATTATTTAATTTAAAAACAAAGATATCAATTAAATATGATTAATTTAAATATTAAAAATAATGATTTATCTCATCAGCATTTTCATTTCATAATTGTTCATTAATATCCTGAATAAGGTCAATATTATATAATTCATAATATTTCATCCTATTATCGAATTTCTTTATTCTTGATTTCTATATAAAATCAATTGTCTAACATGATTAAAATTATCATTATGAATGAGAACATTTTTAATAACATCGAACTCTAACATCATTTAACTTAGATTTTAAATAAGCAATAAGTCCTCTATTTCCTAAAATAGCACATAGAGCAGAGAAGAAGTAAAAACACCAGTCATACCTAATGAAGTTAAAGTAGCAAAAACACTATCAGCTGCAAAGTTATTTATTGCTGATTGAATTGTTTCTGCTATTGATCCTCCTATTATTCCTGTATAACCAAATCCTAATAATATAGGAATTCCTGCTATACCTAATATTACTCCTCCTGTTATTCCTGCTATTATTCCACTTTTTCTTTTCTTTTTTATTCTTATTGTCTTTTATTTATAATTATTTCTATTTTTTTTCGGTAGATTTTTATAATAATTATTTATAAGATCTGATATTATTTAATTAATTTTTTATTAGTTTTTTATTATATTAAATTTGAAAATAAAATCATATTTTTTTAAAAGATAAAATTATCAATAATTTTTTTTTATACATATTTATTTTTAGATTTTAAATAAATGTTATTTAATAACAATATTTTATATTATTAATTTTATTCTTGAAAGGTCATTGGAAGATAAATTGGTTTTAAAATATTTGTGAAAATAATTGTTTTTAATGATGGATTAATTGTTACTTCATAAATGAATTGATTTATATTTAATTCATTTTCATTATATTCATATATTGATAAATTGTCCTTAAAATAAATGAATGAAAATTTCATTTCAGTTTCTTTTGTAAAATTTGAAATGAAATTTTCTTTTAAACCAATCCAAATAAAGTTATTTGATTCTTCATTTATTTTTATTTTAACAGAAAAAATATTAGTTTTAAAAAAATCTATAAATGGTTTAACATTAATTTTCAAAGTTAATTCAATATAATTTTCATTTTGAGAAATTAAATTCGATGTGTAAGAAATTTGAGTACTTTCTCTCAAAATTTTTTTTAAATAATTATCATTATAGTTCATTTCTTCTCTATAATTAATTGGATGATAAAGATATAAAAAGTTTTTTTTATTTTTATCAGAAGTTTCTAATTGAAATTGATATATAATATTTTTTTCTTTTTCCAATAATTTTTCAATATAAAAAATATAAGAATTTTTATTATAATCTTCAATTAATTCTTCACTTATAAATATTTTATCATTATATTTATTGTATGAATCTTCTAAAATTACTTCTATTTCTTTATAAAATCTATTGTTTGTAGAATATTTAAAATCACTTTCATAACTTTTTATTAATTTATTTCCTATTAATAAATTTTGAAAATTATTATCAACAACCATTTTTGTAAATTTATCATTTTTTTCGAAATTAAAATCAAAAATAATTCTTCTTTTTTCAAATAATTTTTCTTTTTCCATTAAAACATCAGAAACTTGAATATTTATACTTTTATGAGTAATAATTTTTAATATATAACTTTTAATTTCAATATCTTCATTTAAACTTTCAAATTTAATTACAATATTTAAAAAATTAGTTCCTAAAATTTTTGGTATTAAAGGGATTCTAATAATTTTTTCTTCATTTAAATCTAACTCATGAAAAATATAATTCGGACTTATGATTGTATCACAATTTAAAAAAATAGTAAATCTTTTTATTTTTAATCTATAATTATTTTGAATTTTTATAGGTAAATAAAAAAGTTCATATTGAAATAAATTTATTCCTTCATTTAAAAAAGGAACAGTTATATTTATATTAATATCTTTATCTAAAATTTCAAAAGAATAATTTTTTTCTTTATCTTTATAATTAATTCTATGTGCAGCACTAAATTTTCTTCTTTTTCTTTTTTTTGTAAAAAGCATATAATCAATTAAATGTTCTTCATTTCTTATATCATATTCTTCATATAAATAAGAATGTTTTAAAGGATAATTAAATAATGTTTTTATTTTAATATTATTAAATATTTTAAGAAAAATTCCTAAAAGCGTAATTTTCCCAATTTCTTTAAATTTAATTTTTAAAGATATATTTTTTTTCACATTTGGTTCTAAAGATATTTTAATTTTTTCGTATTCAACTAATTTTTCATTATCAATTATTGGAATAATATCTTCTGCTAAAATATTTATTGGTAAAGGATTCGTTAAATCAAAATTAATTATTATTTCTTCATTTTTATTTACAATTTGTTCTTTATTAATAAAATAATTTCCATATTGCTTTTTATTTGTTATCATATCTGTTAATTTTAAAAAATATAAATCTTCATTAGATAATAAAGAATATGGTATATTTGATAATGGAATTGAATACTTTGAAAATGATTGATAAAAATTTGAAGGGACTTTATTTTTTAAAATTATTAATTCATGTTGTTTAATAACAATTAAAGAAGTTTGATCAATTTTTGGAATTGAATAATTTTGAAGAAAAGTATCATTATTTGAAAAATAATTTAATAATTCTAAAAATAAATCATTAATAATTTTATTTTCTTCTGAATTTGAATTATTTGAATCATAAAGTTTATTTTCTAAAATTTGATATAAACATATATTATTACATAAAATTTTAAAGTTTAAATCTATATATGATAATTGCTTACAGTAATTTAACATTAATTGACAAATAAATTTTTTAATTTGTAAAAAACTAAAAATATAATTTGGATTTTTAATATTTTCAAAATCAAGAATATTGAATAAATATTTTAATTCATTTAATTGATATTTTATTCTTGTTAAAGAATTATCTCCATTCTTATTAAAACATTCTGTGGTCGTAATTAATATTTCAAAAAAGAATTTTTTAATATTTGGTTTTTCAAAAAATAAATAATAAAAACTCTTTTTTTCAAATAATAAAGGTTGAAATAATTTACAACAAAAATTTATAAATAGATCATTACTATTATCTATTATTTTAATTGCTTCTTTTAAATCAAAATCTTCTAAAATTTTAATTAAAATAATAAATGAACGATAAACTCCATAATATTTATTTTTATTAGGAATTTTAACAGTAAAATAAATTTTATTATTAATATATAAATCTAAAGAATCTTTAAAATCATTTTTTTTCTTATCTAAATTTAAATATTTTAAAATTACTTTTAATTGAGTAATTGCACATTCTAATTTATCACAAGATTTTTTTACTTTTGAATCTAATTTATCTATATAAAATAAAGCATTTTTATAATCTCTTAAATAAAATAATAAAATACAAAGTAAATATAAATCTTTTTCAGGTTTTAAAAATTTTTTAGTTTCATAATATTTACAATCAACTAATTTTGTTTTTGAATAAAATAGATTTAATATTTTTTTTTCTTTTTGTTGATTATTATCCATAATTGTTTTAATTAATTTTATTATTGTTCCTCTAAAATTAACTTGAAAAAATACATTTATACTATTTTTTAAAGCTCTTATTTCTTCTTTAGTTAATAATATTCCTTTATCTAAAATTTGAGAATCATTATCTGAAAAATATTTTCCATAATATTCAAGTCTATGAATATAATTATTAAATAAATTTTGATTATCTAAGTTTTTTTCTTTACATCCATTAATTTCAAAATATAAAACTTCTTCTTTTGGAAATAAACTTTTAATATTTTTAATATTATTTTGTATAATTTTATTATCTTTTAAATAATTATCTTCACTACTCTTATCATTTAAAATAATAATTAAAGTTGAAATATTTGTTTCATAAGTATCAATTAATAAAACAGGAATTTTTTTTTTCATATTTTCAATTGCTTCAATATTATCATTAATTGAACAAATATAAACAGAACAAAAAGGTTGTTGAAATAATTCACTTTCACAAAAATAACAATGTTCAATTATTATTTTTTCCATTTCATTAAAATAATCAAAAGAATAATAATTCATTTTCTTTATAATATCATCAATACTTTTTTCATTATTATCTATTAAATTTGTAATATTTTTCTTATGATTAAGACAATTATTTAAATAATATTCTAAATCATTTTCATTTTCATCAAAATTTTCAGAATCAAAAAAATCTATTTTAAAATCAGTTAAAACATTATTATAATCATTAATTTGAATTTTAAGAGGAATTTTATTTAAGTCTCCAAAAGGTCTTATAAATTCACTTGGAGTTAAATTATTTTTTTTTAAAATTTCTTTTGATTTATCAGTGGAATAAACTATTCCACAAGGAATAAAATTTTCTTGAATCCATTTAGTAAAGTATTCACCCTTTTTATCTTCTAATTTCTTTTTATCATTAACAGACATTATTATTTTTATTTTTATAATTAATTCAAAAAAAAAAATAAATAGAATATTTATTACTTTATTGTATTTTATACAATAAATATTTTAAAAATTATTTTAAATTTTTTTTTAATCGTTAATAAAAATAATAATTTATATTCAAATAAATAAATATAATTTTTAAAAGCATTGTTAATTATATGATATTTAAATATAAAACATAGTTAATACAAGATTTTTTTTTATTATTTATTAATGTTTTTTTAAGAAAAATTATTTATGATGCACAAAATTTTATCCTTCTATATTATATTATCTTTTTATATTTTAAGTATTTATATTTATTTTTATATAATTTTTAAACTTTATTTGATAAAATATTTTTTGATTAATGATTTTAAGAAAGAAATACATGTTATATAAATTGTAAGATTAAAAAATCTTTAAAATATTTTCTAATTGGTATGTGATGAAAAAGTCATTTACATGAATTTTCTTGATTTTAATACAAAATATATTATTTAATTATGTCTTTTAAAAAATAAAATAGACCTTAATTAATTAAAAAAATAAATAAATGAAGTTTATTTAATTATAAAAAAACCACTTCTGAATGAAGATTAAGATGAAAGCTTTTATAACAAATATCAAATTTTATAAATTTACTACACAAAAAAAAAATAAATAATTCAAAATAAAACATATTATTTTTCATCTCAAATGAATCAAAATGAAAAAATGAAAAATAAAAAAAATAATTTTAAATATTGTTACTTTTAATGTCTAAAGAGAAATAATTTACATTCTTTAATTTATTAAAAAAATTTATAATTAATATTTTAATCATTAAGAGCTTTATATTTATCATTAGTTTTAATTTTTTCAATTGTTTTTTGTAATTTCATTTTTCTTTTTTTATTCAAATATTTTAAAGTATCAATTTGAGAAGATAAAAAAGAAAGTGATAAATCAAGTCTTTGAATAGAATTATTTTGAATAACATTACAATAATTCATTTTAGTTATTTGATTATTTAATTCTTTTAAAGTATTTTTTGCTTTTTCATAATTTAAATTATTTGAATAATATTTGCAAATTTTTTTTTTATAAAAAGTTATTCCAGGAAAAGAATTTGAAATAAGATTATTATGATTTAAATTATTTTTATTTTTCTCATAATCAAAGGAATTATTTCTGATATTATCTGAACTTTTAGAACTTAAATTCGAAGATTTAATATCTGAATTTATTAATGAATTTTTATTTTGATTAGAACAAACCTTTAAATTTTTGATATAATTTTTGGGATTGTAATTTAATTGAAATCTTTCTAAAAAATACTTACTATCTATCATTTTTTATTTCTCTTTTTTAATTAGAGTATTTATTATTTAATTTTTATTATGCAATTGTCATTTTTTATCAGATTATTATATTTTAATGATGAAAAATATTCATTTTATTAATTTTTTATGTGTTGAAGAAATGAATATTTTATAATACTATTTATAGTATTATTTATTTTCAAAACTTCAATTTAAATTAGAAAATATATATATTTTTCAAATGTTAAAATATTTAATCATAGAAGAGAAAATCAATGAATTTGTAAGAAAACTTTAATTATTTATCAAATAAAAAAAAAACCATTTTTTAAATAAAAGAAAATAAATTTTCAAATTTTACTAATCTATTTTTCAAATTCTCTTTTTTAAAAAAATAAATAGAAATGAACATTTAATTTCATACTTTTTTTAGTATAGATTTTATCTTCAAAATTCCTAAATTATCTTTCTTTACTTTACATTAAAATGGTCTATTAAATGATGAAATAATAATTATACAAATCATTTAATATTTAAAACAATCTTAATATATAAAATAAAATAACAGTCAAATTTCAAAATATAACAGTCTTAAAAAATATTTCATATTTATATAAAGAAACAATACATCCAAAAAAAGAAGAAGAAAATTTAAAAAGAAAATATTCGAATAATTAAAGAAAAAATATAATCTTATATTTGATTTAAAATCAGTTATAATGAATAAATAAATGTCCTTAAAAAATTCAACTTTTATTTTAAAAATAAATTAAAAAAGACTTCTAGTTTCTTAAAGCATTATTTCTTTCCAAATAAACAGATGTAAGTTTACAATGATATTTAATAAAATAAAAAAGTATCTTTATTTATTAATATCATTTTTAATTGTTTTTTGGAATAATATTGTTATAGTATAAACTTTTCTCTTTAAAAATAAATATTTAATTATTTTATTCATTTAATAACAGAATGTTTATAATTTTTTTAAAATCATTTTTTACTTTTAAAATTTAAAATATTTATATTTTTTTTCTAATTTAAAAAATGATTTTTTTAAAAGAGAATATAAATTCATTTTATAAACCTTTAGAAAGGGCAAAGATTTCATTATCAAAATTAAAAAATTCTATGAGTTTAAATGACTTATTTAAATCAAAAGAAAATCCTTATTCTACTTCAATTCCAAGAGTTAAAATTTCAATAAATAAATATGAAAAAATAAAACAAAATTTTACAAACAAAAATATCCAAAAAAAATTTAAAAAACAGAATAGTATGGATGATTTAATTAATAATCAGTTAAAGGAATATATAAACTATAGTAATTTTTTAAAAAAACAATTAAAGAAAAATAATGATATCAATCAAGAAAGAATAAATAATTATGAAAAATTAAATAAAAAATTTAACGAAATTAATATTCAAAATAAAGTTATTAATCAACAATTATTTGATTTTCAAGAAGAAAATAAAAGATTAAAAGTTGAAAATGAGAATTTAAAATCTAAATTAAAAGATATAAATTCTAACATTAATTTAAATTATGAATATAATTTAAAATCAATTTTAGAAAAATATGAAATGTTAAAGGAAAAGAAAAAATTTTATAAAAAAATGAATAAAAATTTAGAAAAATCAAAAAAAGAATATGAAATTTTAATTGATAAATTACAAAAATCTTTAAATTTAATAAATTTATCTTCCAAAAATAATAATTTATTAAAAACTTCAAACGAATGTTATCAACAAAATATTCAAAAATTTAAAGATAATAAAGATAAATATATTAAATCAAGAAACTCATTTACTCAAAATGATAGAAGTAATATAGATAATATTATTATGAAACAAAATATTTCGGAAAATGATTTTGATATCAATGAAAAATTAAATAATACAAATTTCAACAAAAAAAACAAAGATTTATATAATAATAATTTAAATGATAATATCATAATCAAAAACATTCCCAAAAATAATTGTTCGAAATTATTAAATGAAAAAAATAATGAAAAAGAAAAAAAACTAAATAACAATAAATTTGATGGAATAGAAGATTTAAAGAAAAACAATATAAATAATGAAAAAAATTTGATTAAATCTCCTAAATTTAAAATATCATCCAAAAATCAATTTTCAAAATCTTCAAATCATTCACCACAAAACAAAGATAAAAGTAATTCAGAAAAAAAAGATTTAAATTTTTTAACAAAAAAAACAAGTCCTTCTTTTTTAAAAATATTAAAAGATATATCAAATCTTAAAGACAAAAATATTACATTAAATTTAAGAAATAATAAAAATTTAATTAATAAAAATAATTCTAAATCTTCTTCACCATTAAATTTAAAAAAAAAAAAAAATCTTTCTGAAGAAAAAGAAGATTATAATTTAAGATTAAATGAATTAATATCTTTAATTAAAGAAAAAGGAAATGAAATTGAAATAATTAAAGAACAATTTAAAATATTAAATTTTCAATTATTAAAAAATTATGAAAAAATTAATTATAAGGAAAAATATAAAAGAGAAAAAATAAAGAATAATAAAGTTAACTTATCTTTAGAACAATTAAATGGATTAACTCAAGAATTATTAGATACAAGAGTTGAAATGCAGAATAAATATGAAAATGAAATTAAAAGACTAAAAAAGAAAATTAATGAAAATCCTAATTTAAGTCCTGAAAAAGATAATAATTATTTTTTTCGGAATGAAAAAAAAGAATATATTTTTATAAATAATAAATTAGATAATTTAAAAGCAATAGAAAAAAAATATAATTTTATGGAAATTTATAATGATGAAGAATTAAAACAAGAAAAAACAAGTCAATTAACTTTAAAAAGTAATAAATGGGAAGATCCATTTAATGTTGATAAAAATGTTATTTATTTAACTTCTGATTTAAAAACAAATAAAAATTTTTATATGAGAAAAAACAATAATTAAATAATTATATTAATGGAACAATTCTTTAAAATGTAAAAGAATCTGAAAATGTATTTATTTTTTCTTAATATTTCTAAAAGATAATAATGAGAATACTATAAATATAAATAGTAATAAACATAATGAAAAAAAGAAAATAATTAAAAATTATAATAATTGAATCAAATAAAAAGAGATAAATTTATAAATACCAAAGTTTTAATATGATTAAAGTTCATATTCATTATATATGTAAATATCCATAATTAAAATTAAAATTAGACTATTATATTAAAACTATTCATAAACATAATAAATATCAATGAATGAATAATCAACATCTTATCATTTATATTTAATTCAAAAAATTTAACACTTTATTTTGAAAATATAGATTTTAATATATAAAATTATATTCATAAATTATTATTATTTAAATTTTTATGAGTTCAAAATCATTTATCAATTTATTTTCATCAAATTTAATATATTGATTATGTGGTTTTTGAAGTATCATTTCTATTTGTTCTGAATTTGATAATTGATAAATTTTACTAAAATAAAAAATAATTTTCTCGCTCATTTCTTTATCAAAACAATAATCGATCAATATATTTATATAATTCTCAAATTCAGACTCTATCTTTCCTAAGTGATCTAATATATAATCATTGGAAAAAATAAACCAAAATTTTATTTCTTTAAAAATCATCAAATTATCAATATAGCTTTTTAAATATATTTTTTCATCATTTTCAAAATAAAAATAAAAAGTGTCAGATAAATCTATTATATAATTCATTATTTCATAATCATATTTAGAATTTTCAACAATTAATTTAAATATTTTTCCTAATTGAGTAAAACCATAATAATTTAAAATAGGAGAGTTTCTTTTTTGATTTAAATATTTTAAAACAATTATTTTATAATTTCTTTCTTTTAATTTTAAAGTTAAATCTTCAAAAAGTGTATCTGAAATTTCTTGGTTTTTAAATATATAATTATCTATAATATTTATTATAAATGTTTCTTTTTCATTTCTTTCATTAGTTTGAATATCATGAAAATGATTTTTAATTATTGATGTTATTTTTAGAATATTGTTTAGAGAAATTTCTTCAATTTCATTTTCAAATTTTTTATTTTCTTTTTTAAAAATTTCCATTTTATAAGGTTCAAAATTTATTTCTTTTTTTTCTATATTTGATATTTCAATTTCGATGGGAATTGATTTTGTTAATTTTTTATATTCTAGTTCAAATTTAAGAAAAAAAATAGTTTTTACACGATGTAAATTTTTTAGAAATTCTAAAAATTCTTTAAAATTGTTAATTATATTTTCATTCATATTTTCATTTATTTCATTTAAAATATTTAAATATTTATTTTTCGATTTCTCAAATTCTATTTGTAATTCTTTTGTTTCTTTTATTTTTGCTTTATATAAATTTTCATTATTTTTTCCATCAAATATTAATTTCTTATATTCATTATCAAAAGGTTCTTTTTCTCTTCCTCTTCCTCTTTCTATTTCTATATTATTTTTTTTGTTTTTTTTTATATAATACTTTATAAGAAATTCTTCTGTGTTTTTTAAAGTTGTTTCATAATTTAATTTTAATTTTTCTAATTCTTTAAATCCTTTATTAAATAAGTTTTCTGATGTTTTTAATTCGTTAAAATTTATTTCTGATAATCTCGAAAAAAGGTCATTTTCCTTTTTAAGAGAGTTATTAAAATTTTCAATATATTTTTGAAATAATTGAATTTGATTTTGAACCATTTCTATTGTTAATGAATATATTATATCTATATAATGATTTGTTTTAGGTTTATATTCTTTACCAAACTTTTTTTTTAATTGATTTATATAATTCATTGTTATTTCAATATAGTTTTCAAATAATTTTATTTCATTTGTATAAATTTCTTGTTTCCTCTTAAAATGCTTAATAAGAATAGAAGATAAATCTTCTTTAAATAAACCATCCTTCAAATCATTATTTTCCATTTATATAAAGATTAAAACAATAAATAAAAAATAATAATAATTGAAAGTTCTTTTTTTGCCCATAAAAAATGTAAAAAAATTATAAATATACGAATCAGGAAATTTATCAAATAATTTTCTTGATGAAAATGATTCATTCAGTTTGAGAGATGCGTTTAATCATTTAAATAACGAAGATATAAATATATTAGAAGAAATGGGATTTCCATAAGAAAAATGCATTTTTAAAACCTCAATAAATACATCAAGCAATAAATTATATGATAAAAGAAAAAGGAATATATTCATATAATTTTCTTAATGGAAAAAAAATAATAAATGTTATTTATGTAATGAAGAAGAAAAATATTATATAAATTACACTCCATTAAAAAATGAAGAAATAAATATAAAAGAAGAAAAAGAAGATTTAAATAAAATATATTTATCATTGCAATTTGAAAAAAGTAAATTTATGGAAAAAAAATGTTTAATTTGTGCAGAAGAATTTAATGACTCAATAAAAGAAAGGAATAAAATAATAAATAAAGAATGTAATCATTATTATTGTTTTACATGTTAGTTTCATTATATTCAAGATAAAATTGAAAATGGAAATGTTTCAAAAATTAATTGTCCTAATTATGAATTTAAACAAAATTTAACATAAAATTTTATTATTGAAATAATAAAAGATATAAAAATCTTATTCAAAAATATAATAAATTTAAATTAAGATAATAAATGAGAAAAATAAAAAATTTTGTCCTATTTTAGAATGTGAAGAATATCCAATAAGAAAGAATGAAAATGCAATGTAAAATAGGACATAAATTTTGTTTTAATTGTTTAAGAAATTGGCATGGAATAAGTGATTGTGATTTAGAATTAGAAAAGGAATTTCAAATATGGAAAAAAGGAAAAATAATAAAGCAATATCCCAATTGTAAAATATGGACTGAAAAAAATGAATGATGTAATCATATGACATGTATTGAATGATCAATTATGTTGATTATATTCTGAAAAATATACTGAAAATCATTATTTAAAAGGTAAATGTAATGGATTACAATTTTTTAAACCTAAAAATGAAGAAGATATTAAAAATACTTTATTAAATAATAATAATAATATTGATAATTTATATATTGATAAAAATAATAATATTAATTATATTAATACTATTTACATTGAAGAATTTATTGGTGATTTAATACATCCTAATAATAAAAAAAAAAAAGAATTGGTTAGTTTTTATAATGCTTATAAAGAATGCTCTCTTTGTGAATATATTTTTTGGATTTTTATGTTTTTTACTACTTCTATTTTACAATATGGGGTTTTAATTCATAATAATATTTCAAATATTCAAGATCCTGCTTTTAGTGATTTATATTCAAGAAATAATAAAAAAGTTTATATTAATCGAAAATTAGATAATTTTCTAATATGGAGTTATATTGTTTTTCAATTTTTGTTTTATTTCTTTTTTAATATTTCTGTTATGATTATTTTGTTCTATTCCTTTAATATTAAATTGGAGTTATTTTTTTGAAGCTAGACAATATTGGTGGGATAATTTTTTTTATAATTTTTCTATTCTTCTTGAATTGAAAATTGGTTGTCAAAAATAATAATAAAAAATATTAAATTAGTCTTCAACAATTTTTAAAAATAAAATCTAAATTAAAATATATATTGACTCAATATATAAGAAATAAAATAAAATAATTATCATAATTTTAGATTTATAAGTTTCCAAAAAACAATTTTTTTTTCTTTTTATTTTTATATTGGGGATTGGGGATTGGGGATTGGGGATTGGGCCCAATCCCCAATC
>JAEEGL016406098.1_pt1 | contig 36741 bp, 31 predicted proteins | sample 9134231 | NCBI WGS metagenome assembly JAEEGL01 (sample SAMN16246548, study PRJNA631951) | gut metagenome | biome: gut microbiome; feature: rumen; material: fiber-attached | host: Bos | place: Iran: Karaj | collected 2018-10 | reverse complement strand
TATCTGAAATGTTCATAACATAATCTCCGTATTTTTCATACTTTAATAAAGTATAGAACTAATTATGTACGTTGTCAACGTACATTCTCGAAGCATAGCATTGGGCGCAAAAAGGCTTCCGATAGCGAACTAGCAACGCTATCGAAAGCCTTTATTTACTGCTATTTAATTCCTACCTGCAAACCACTCGGTATTATTCCAGCTCTATGGTGCCCGGAGGCTTGCTGGTGAGGTCGAAGAATACTCGGTTTACTCCGCGGACTTCGTTGATGATACGGCTCATAACCGTCTGAAGGACGGTGAAGGGAATGTCGGCACACTCGGCGGTCATGAAATCGACGGTGCGGACTGCGCGAAGTGCAACGGCGTAGTCATAGGTGCGTTCATCGCCCATAACGCCGACGCTTCGTATGTTGGTGAGGGCTGCAAAGTACTGATCGGGCATCCAGGGAGCGGCGGTTCCGTTCTCTGCCTTATATGCATCGGCTGCCTTGGCAATCTCATCGCGATAAATGAAATCTGCATCCTGAACGATTTTGACCTTCTCTTCGGTGATGTCACCGATGATACGGATACCAAGACCCGGGCCGGGGAAGGGCTGACGGAATACCAGACGCTCCGGAATTCCCAGTTCAAGACCTGCCTTGCGGACCTCGTCCTTGAAAAGATCCCGTAAGGGTTCGATTATCTCTTTAAAATCAACGTAATCGGGAAGACCGCCCACGTTGTGATGTGACTTTATGACTGCGGATTCACCGCCAAGCCCCGACTCAACAACATCGGGATAAATGGTTCCCTGTGCAAGGAAATCAACGGCTCCGATCTTCTTTGCTTCTTCTTCGAATACCCGTATGAACTCTTCGCCGATAATCTTTCTTTTTCTCTCGGGCTCGGACTCACCCGCAAGCTTTACATAGAATCTGTGCTGGGCATTGACACGGATGAAGTTAAGATCGAATATTCCGTTGTTTCCGAATACCGCCTCAACCTCGTCACCTTCGTTTTTACGAAGAAGGCCGTGATCAACAAATACGCAGGTAAGCTGCTTGCCGATGGCCCTTGAAAGAAGGCCTGCAGCAACGGAAGAATCAACACCGCCGGAAAGGGCAAGAAGAACCTTTCCGTCTCCAACCTTCTCGCGGATAGCCTTTATGGAATCCTCAACGAAAGTATCCATTCTCCAATCACCTGCACAGCCGCAGATGTTGCGAACGAAGTTGTAAAGCATCTTCGATCCGTCAACGGTGTGAAGTACCTCGGGATGGAACTGGATCGCATAAAGCCCTGCTGCCACGTTCTGAGCGGCAGCCACCGGACAGTTATCGGTATGCGCAATGACTTCAAATCCGGGAGCAAGCTTTGAAATGTAATCAAAATGGCTCATCCAGACGATGTTCTCATCCTTGATGCCGTTAAAAAGTGTATTGTCATTTTTGAAGTAGGTCTTTGTTTTTCCGTACTCTCTTGCGTCGGCACGTTCAACCTTGCCGCCGAGTACATGCATCATTAGCTGAGCGCCGTAGCAAAGACCGAGAACCGGAACTCCCATTTCAAAGAGTTCTCGTCCCGCGGTGGGAGCGCCCTCCTCATAACAGCTGTTCGGACCGCCGGTTAAGATGATGCCCTTCGGAGCCATCTCCTTTATCTTTTCAAGCGGTGTTTTGTAAGAATAGATCTCGCAGTAAACGTTGCATTCACGCACACGCCTTGCCACAAGCTGATTGTACTGACCGCCGAAATCAATGACGATCACTTTTTCCTTATCCTGAATCACGAATTCAGTACCTCCAGAAGTTTATCAACGCATTCTATGGATGCGAAGTAATCAATGTTGTCAATGGCGTCGTAAAGGTCCTCGAAAAGTTCTTTGGCCTCGCCGGAAAAAGAAAAAGCGCCGATCTCGGAAACGATCCTCTCAGCTTCCTCGGATTCGAAATCCTCCAATGCCATGCGAAGCTTCTTTAAAAGTTCCACCGCCTGAGAACCGACTCCTTCGCTCCCCGAAGGGGTGACACGATTGTCATAGGATGCCAGTTTCTCCTCATAGGAAGAGTAATCCGAAAGGATACGATCGAGATTGTTACCGATAAAATCTCTCTGTTCACCTTTACCGGCGCATTCAAGTTCATACATTTCTTCGCCCAGATCGTTCATTCCGAGCATTCTTGCGGAACCCTTTACTCCGTGAACAAGAATAACAAATTCCGACAGGTCGGGCAATTGTGCTTTTTCACGAATAAGCTCCGTCTTTTTGGCGATTTCCCGCTTAAAACTTCCGAGCATCTCGAAATAAGCCCCTGTATTGCCGCCCAGCTTTGCCACCGCAGAGGCGGTGTCGATCCCGTCAATAAAAGGTATTGCGTTTTCCATATAAAATTGTCCCCTTAATAAATAGTGTAGGACACCGCAATAAGCGGTGTCCCAACCTCTCATTCCAATATGTATTGTATCACATTCAAATTATAATTCACAGTTATTTACTGTTCTGGGATAAGGAATTACGTCTCTGATGTTGCCCATACCGGTAACATACATTACGCAACGCTCAAATCCGAGACCGAAACCTGCGTGGCGTGCGGAACCGTATCTTCTGAGATCGAGATAGAAATCGTAATCCTCTTTCTTAAGTCCGCACTCTTCCATTCTCTTGGAAAGTTTCTCAAGATCGTCCTCACGCTGTGATCCGCCGATGATCTCTCCGATACCGGGAACAAGGCAGTCCATAGCGGCCACGGTCTTTCCGTCCTCGTTTAACTTCATATAGAAGGCCTTGATCTCCTTCGGATAATCCGTAACGAATACGGGGCGCTTAAACTCAACCTCTGTAAGGTATCTCTCATGCTCGGTCTGAAGATCGGAGCCCCAGTGAACGGGATATTCGAACTGATCGTTATGCTTCTCAAGGATAGCAATGGCATCGGTGTAGGTAACGCGTCCGAAGTCGGAGCTTGCAACATGCTTAAGTCTCTCGATGAGTCCCTTGTCAACAAAGCTGTTGAAGAACTCCATCTCTTCGGGAGCATTCTCAAGTACATAGTTGATGATGAACTTGATCATCGCTTCCGCAACCTCCATATCATCCGTAAGATCTGCGAAGCACATCTCGGGCTCGATCATCCAGAACTCAGCCGCATGACGGGTAGTGTTGGAATTCTCGGCACGGAATGTAGGTCCGAAGGTGTAGATGTTCTTAAATGCGAAAGCATAGGTCTCACCGTTTAACTGACCGGAAACCGTAAGGTTTGTGGACTTGTTGAAGAAGTCCTTGCTCATGTCAACCTTTCCATCCTCTGTCATGGGAAGGTTGTTAAGGTCAAGAGTGGTTACCTGGAACATCTCGCCGGCACCTTCACAGTCACTTCCCGTGATGATGGGTGTATGTACATAAACAAATCCTCTCTCCTGGAAGAACAGATGAATCGCAAAAGCAACAAGCGAACGAACACGGAATACCGCTTCGAATGTGTTTGTTCTTGCACGAAGATGGGGAAGTGTACGTAAGAACTCAAGGCTGTGTCTCTTGGGCTGAATGGGAAAATCGGGAGTCGATGTTCCTTCAACCGCAATGTGCTTAGCCTGCATCTCAAAGGGCTGCTTTGCATCGGGTGTAGCCACGATGGTTCCGGTGCACACAAGTGCGGCACCGACATTCTGCTTGCAGATCACGTCGAAATTATCAAGTTCATTGGAATATACAACCTGTAAAGGCTGAAAATAGGTTCCGTCATTGATAACGATGAACCCAAAGGTCTTTGAATCACGGAGGTTCCTTACCCATCCGCCGATGGTAACTTCTTTACCAACGTATTTGTCTGTTTCCTTGTACAGATCTCTGATGTCTGTAAGTTCCATAGCTATATCTCCTCACTTTTCTTTTATTTCCCGGATGTTTCGGTCGCTGTCGAAGGTTCGTTGACGACAGTGTTGGCAACTAGGAATTCCTGCACCTTGTCAAGGATCATATACTGTCTGTACTTATCCCTTGATTCTACGGCGTACAATTCCTCAAGCGACACTGAGTCATCGATCTCGTTTATGCCCTGCTGAACATAGGCATCAACCTCGTCATCCGTATATGTGAAGCCTTCCGCCTCGGCAATCGCCTCAAACACAAGGTCTCTCTTAACAAATACCGAAGCCATCTCCTCAAGCGTGGTTCCGTAATAAGAAAAATACGTATCGATATCCACACCGTAGGATTCAGCCGTCGACATATATGTCTCAATAACATATTCCTTCATCTCAGTCATTCTGTCCTCGGGAAGAGTTCCGATCACGGAATCCGCAAGGATCTGCTCAAGAACGGCTGCAATGACGGAAGTATTGTAATCTTCCGTGTAATATGACTCTACAAGAGTTCCGACATATGCTTCAAATTCGGCCTGATCCGAATAATTCTCATCCTGAAGGGCCGCGATGGTCTCATCGCTCATGGGAGGAACTATACTCTTACATGTTACCGTAAAAACAACGGGCTTTCCGGCATATTCCTCACTCTTATAATTCTCAGGGAACTGAAGATCCAGGTCCCATACATCTCCGACCGCCATACCCACCATTCCGTCTTCAAATCCGTCGATGAATGTGTGGGAACCGAGAACAATGGTATAATCCTGAGCCGAACCGCCTTCAAAGGTTTCTCCGTCGATCTTCCCTTCGAAGTCAATGACAACCGTGTCACCGAGTTCAGCCTTACGATTCCAGTTCATATCGGCCGCTTTCATCTGATAATAATATTCCGAATAATTCTTTATTTCGGCTTCCGAGGGGGTTGTCTTTGCAACTTCCACAGTAAGTCCTTTGTAATTACCCAGGCTTATGATCCCGACGCCTTCGGCATTTGCCGTATTCTCTGTGCTTACATCCGTTGAAGTGTCTCCGGATGCGTTCTTTTTCCCGCATGCCCCGAAAGAAAGCAGACAGGCCGCAACAAGGATCAGCGCCGTCAATTTTTTCTTCATATGTACATCCTTCCGTATTAAACAAACAATAATGCTTTTATAGCACAGTTTGACGGAAAAATAAAGTTTTTTATTATCGTTTTTTATTGCATGAGAAAATAGTAAATGCTATACTTTCACGTGTATTGAACGAAGGAGGTACCACCCATGAGTACAGGATGGATAATCACTATTGTAATTGCGGTCATTCTGATCGCCGCGATCGTTGCATTATATATCTTTGGTAAGAAGGCTGAAAAGAAACAGGCTGAGCAGGAAGCTCAGATGGAGCAGTATAAGCAGACGGTTTCAATGCTGATCATAGACAAGAAACGGATGAAGCTTACCGAATCGGGCCTGCCCCAGTCGGTGATCGAGCAGACTCCCAAGCTTATGAGACGCGCAAAGCTTCCCATTGTCAAAGCCAAGGTCGGCCCTCAGGTCATGAGCCTTGTATGTGACGAGAAGATCTTCGACGAGGTTCCCGTAAAGAAGGAAGTAAAGGCAACCGTAAGCGGTATTTACATTACCGGCGTTAAGGGCCTTCACGGAAAGAACACAAGCGCCGCTCCCGTCAAGAAGAAGGGCTTCAAAGCCTGGGTTGAGAAGCTTCAGGAAAAAGCAGGTGCAACGCCCGTTAAATAAATTCGATCTCGATGAAAGTTTTGTTCTTCGATACGAAATCATTATTGATCTCCATGTCATAACCGACATGGAGATTTATTTTGTCCTCATTTTCGACTTTTTCGAAATGTCCGGTCCGGGTTGCCATGAGAAAGCTTCCGTAGGGTGTTTCGTAGGCCGATTCCCAGCGTTCGTCTCTCTTAAAGGTAAGAACCGATTCAAGTAATCCTCTTCTTGTTACCTCAAGCATATCCCCGTTGAAGCGGAGAGTGGTCTTAAGTACCTGCCCCGATTCCTCGTCGGTCTCCTCAAAAGAAACAAGAATGTGCTCCCCCGAATCCTCCAGTGAGCCCACCGCGTTTGTAACGGTACGGTCCGGAGCCTCGAAGGGGTTTCCGCTGTCGGATTCTCCGATGACGGTTATTTTTACATCTCTTAACATAGTCAGTCCTCTAAATTTATCTGGCTCAATATGGAATGTTCCTGATTGTCGATGTGGATCCCCGCCGCCTTTCCGGCCTTTTCGGGATCCTTGTTAAGGATCGCATCAACAAGCCTCCTGTGCTCTTCTATGAGACGGGAATGCTGGGAATCATCCTTTATATATTCGAATCTGTATCTGTAGATCTGCTCCGCCAGATTGTTGATGGTGGTGATGAGCCTTTCGTTTCTGGTGGAATTGATTATCACATCATGGAAAGCCACGTCTGCTTTCGCAATGACAGTAGTGTCTTTTGTTCCGGTCGCCTCTTCAAAGGCTTTGCAGGTCTCCCGAAGTTCTTTTTCTTCTTCCGGAGTCATTCTCTCGCAGGCTATCTGCGCGCAGAAAACGTCAAGCGCACGCCGAAGTTCCAGTACATCCTTTAAGCCCTTTTCCGAGATCTGGGCTACCTGTGCGCCCCTTCTGGGGATCATTGTCGCAAGGCCTTCCAGTTCAAGCTTGTGGATCGCTTCACGGACCGGAGTACGGCTTACGCCCAGCTGCTTGGCAAGATGTATCTCCATCAGCCTTTCTCCGGGCTTAAGCTTGCCTGTCAGTATCGCCTTTCTCAGCGCGTGGAATACAACGTCACGCAAGGGAAGGTATTGATCCATATCGAGAATAATATCATCCATAAAAATGTCCTTTCACATAACAATCGGGGAAACGGTCCTTCACAAGGCTCTCAATGCGGGCCTGATCTTCCTTGGGCACAAAAGCAAATACCGTAGGGCCCGAGCCCGTCATTACGGCACGTATCGCACCGTTTTCTTCAAAAAATCTCTCTATCTCACCGATACGTGGATAGATCTCCTTAGTTACCTTTTCAAGGGAATTGCCGCAAAGTCCGGGGATCTTGGAAGACTCTCCCGCCTTTATGGCTTCAACCATGGCCTTTACGTCAGGATGGAACGGATCCCTGAGTGCATCGTACTTCTCATAAACTTCCTTTGTGGATATGTTCACCGGAGGCTTGCAGATCACAAGTGCCGTTTTTCCGGGTGCGGGAAGCTCCGTCAGCACCTCACCGATACCCTCGGACAGCTTTGTACCGCCCTTGACACAGTAGGGCACGTCCGCTCCAAGCTTCACACCGATCTCTTCCAGTTCCTCATCGGTAAGTCCGTATCCGAATAGCCTGTTTATGCCCCTTAATGCGGCAGCCGCGTCGGTACTTCCCCCGGCCATTCCCGCTGCAATGGGTATGCGCTTCGTAAGGGTTATCTTAACTCCCCTGTTTTCCCCCTTCCGTAAAAACAACGCTTTTGCCGCCTTTACGATGAGATTGTCCTTTCCGGAATCACTCTCCGCATTTAACTCCTCCGAGTCCGTAACAAGAACAATGCCTTCATCACATTCTTCAAATGTGAGGGTATCGTGAAGATCGATGGTCTGCATTATCATGCACACCTCGTGATATCCGTCGGGACGCTTTCCCACTATATCGAGGGATAGGTTTATTTTTGCATATGCGTCTTCTTTTATCATGTTTTGTACCCTGTATCCTGTACTTTGTATACAATATTCTCTAAACAATTATATAATAAATAAAATTTTTTTCAATTTTTTCAAAAAGGGGGTTACTTTTTTCCGAAAGATAGCCGATAATAAGGATAGAAACCATAAACTGCCCCTGTTTAAGGGGAGATTAACTATTCACCAATCACCATCGCATGGATGCGAAGAAAGGAAACACTATGAACGTAAACGGAATTACGAACGTAGGTGATAGTTATTCTGCATATGCCAATGCAGTAAAGGAAACCGAGACGGTTGAAAAGACTGCTGCCGAGAACACGACTCAGAAGGAGGAAGCGGCAGCCGTTTACGAACCCAAGCTTGAAGTTCCGACGAAAACCTACAAGGCAAACCAGGAGCTTATCACTAAGCTCAAAACCGATGCCGAGGCCCACGTACAGCAGTTGCAGAGCATAGTCCAGCAGCTTATTTCCAAGCAGGCAGGCGCTTATGCCGATGCAAACGACATGTGGAACTTCCTTCGTGAAGGCAAGTTCGAGGTTGATCCCGAGACGAAGGCTTTGGCAGAAAAGGACATCGCAGAAGACGGATATTGGGGAGTTGAACAGACCTCCGACCGTATCGTGGATTTTGCAATGGCTCTCACCGGCGGCGATCCTTCAAAGCTCGAAAGTATGCGTGAAGCATTCAAGACGGGCTATGAACAGGCCGAGAAGACCTGGGGAGGCAAACTTCCCGAGATTTCCCAGAAGACCTACGACGCCGTGATGAAGAAATTCGACGCTATCGCCGAAGAGAATCAAAAAGCTGAAAGCTAAACAGCCCAACCCAAATAAAAAGGACCGAAGTCATAAAGGCTTCGGTCCTTTTATTATCATTCAACAGCGCCCCGGATCGAATTGATATCCTCGATCCCGTGTCTCTTCATATAATCTTCTATTCCGTCAACCACCTCGACTGTAGCATTGGGATTCACAAAATTGTATGCTCCCACGGCTACCATGGTGGCTCCCGCAAGTATAAACTCTATGGCATCCTCATAAGTTGCGATACCTCCCATTCCGATGATTGGGATATTTACCGCATGAGCGGCTTCATAAACCATCCTCACAGCCACCGGCTTGATGGCAGGTCCCGACATTCCGCCTGTCTTGTTCGCAAGAACAAACTTCCTTCTTTCAATATCGATCTTCATACCGGTGATGGTATTGATAAGAGATATCGCATCTGCACCCGCTGCCTCCGCAGCCTTCGCCATGTCGGCGATCCTGGTTACGTTGGGGCTTAATTTCATTACAACCGGCTGCTTTGCCGCCTTCTTTATCTCTTTTGTGATATTTTCAAGAGCCTTTGCATCCTGACCAAAGGCGATGGCACCTTCCTTAACATTGGGACAGGAAACGTTGATCTCAAGCATATCTACGGGCTGATCAGCAAGTTTTTCCACTACGGCCACATATTCTTCCACTGTTTTTCCACAGACGTTTACTATGATCTTCGTGTCATAATTCTTTAAGAAAGGAATATCCCTTTCACAGAAAACATCGATACCGGGATTCTGAAGACCTATGGCATTTAACATTCCGCCGTATACTTCACAGACACGGGGCGTGGGATTTCCGGGCCAGGGTGTGCTTGCAACACCTTTTGTTGTTACTGCTCCAAGCTTTGAAAGATCCACAAATTCAGAATATTCCATTCCCGATCCGAAGGTTCCGGAAGCGGTGGTAACGGGGTTTTTAAACTCAACTCCCGCTATGGTTACCTTTGTATTCATCAGATTTCCACCTCCCTTGCTTCAAAAACCGGTCCCTCGGTACATATGCGGGTGTTGTTTACATGGGAGTGATGGTCCGGTTCCTTTGTTTTTACGACACAGCCAAGGCATGCACCGACTCCGCAGGCCATTCTCTCTTCGAGAGAAATATACGCCTCTATACCGTTCTCTTCGGCATATTTCTTTATCGCCTTTAACATGGGCATGGGGCCGCAGGCATAGATCACATCGGGCTTAATACCGTTCTCCCTGATGGCGTCCATGACATTTCCCTTTGTTCCGAAGCTTCCGTCTTCAGTAGCAACAAGGGTCTTTGCATACTTCTCGAAGTCTTCCTTAAGGAACATATTTGAATCCCTGTAACCGGGAATAACGGTCACGTCGCTTTCTTTTTCCGATAACTGCCTGGCAAGCTCAAGGATGGGAGGAACGCCGATTCCTCCGCCGAGAAGCACTGCTTTCCTGCCCTTTGCGGCATCGAGGGGATAGCCGTTTCCGATTGGGCCCATAACCCTTATCTCATCCCCTGCCGAGTAACCGGAAAATTCCTTCGTACCCTTTCCCGCAACCCTGAACACAAATCTGAGAGCGCCCTTTTCAACCTCACAGATACTGATGGGCCTGGGAAGAAGCGTTGAAGCACTCTTTGGATACAGCATCGCAAACTGCCCGGGAAGGGCATATTCGGACAATGTACATTCCACCTTCATATCAAATATTCCGGGAGCAAGAGACTTGATCTCCCTCACTTTTCCCATTTCATATTTCTTCATATACGATCTTTCCTCCGCAGAGAGTATATTTTATCTTTCCGTGCATCACACGATCCTTTAACGGTGTGTTGAAGGACTTGGACTTACTCTTCGTAAATCTCCACTTGGCTTTTATATCAAAAATAACAAGATCCGCCGGATCGTTGACACCGACAGCGGGACATTTCATGTTGTAGAACTGCCTGGGCTCCAGGGTTAAGAGCCTTATAAGCTTCGGAAGCTTTATTGCACCGGATTCAACCAGGAACTCATAGCCGATGCTGAATGCGGTTTCAAGGCCCAGGATTCCGGAAGGAGCTTTCAAAAGCGGGCGGTCTTTTTCTTCTTTCGAATGAGGCGCATGGTCCGTTGCGATGAAGGAGATCGTCCCGTCTTTAATGCCTTCTATGATTGCCTGCCTGTCCTCCTCGGTACGAAGGGGCGGATTCATCTTGGCATTGCTTCCGTATTCAAACAATGCGGTTTCGGTCATTGAGATGTGATGGGGCGTGGCCTCCGCATAGATATTCTTAAAGCCTGCTTTTCTTGCCTTTCTCACCAGTTCCACCGTCTCCTTGCAGCTTACATGCTGAACATCGAGGCGTACACCGGTCTTCTTGGCAAGTTCTATATCCCGGGCAACAAGCTTGTACTCTGCCTCTCTCGGAGCACCTCCGATACCGTAATGGGCACTGGCTTCTCCCGTATTGACACCGCTTTCCTTTATGAGATTCTTATCCTCCTCATGAAGTGAGATCGGTACATCAAGGGACTTGCATATCTCCATGGCCTTCTCAAGAAGGATCTCGTCCATAAGGGGAATACCGTCATCGGTAAATCCCACAGCGCCCCGGGCTTTAAGATCAGCCATGTCGGTAAGTTCCTCGCCTTTAAGCCCTTTTGTAACGGAGCCACAGGTCTGAACATGTATACCCGTTTCCAGGCACCGGTTCTGAATATATAGAAGAGTCTCGGCATTGTCAACCGCCGGGTTTGTGTTTGCCATCAGGATGATATCCGTATATCCACCCCTCTTGGCACATTCCGCTCCCGAAAGGATATCTTCTTTATATGTAAATCCCGGATCCCTGAAATGGGAGTGGATATCGCAAAAAGAAGGGGACGCGCAAAGTCCCGTTGCATCAATAAAGCCGTCGCCGTCGTCCTTTAAGCTGCCCGCAGCTGCAAAAGCCGTTATCCTTCCCAGATCTATCTTTATATCGCAGTTGTTTATGGTTTCCGTAACCGGATCCACAAAGTTAACGTTTGAGATTATCAAAGTCTGCTTCCTTTCTTTGTTTTTTCTTAACAATAACAGAATTTTTCCGCTCTGTCTTGCACATATTTGATTATCATCTTATAATTTCATTATCATTTTCAAAGCAGTATGAGGTAGTATTTAATGATACGTTTTGTTCTTGCGATCGCATGGACGGTGATCTTTCTTGTTCTGTCCATTCCGATCATTATAATAGAGTGGCTCATCGGTTTTATATGGCCCCACGCCAAATCAAGGTCCTCCCAGTGGATCGTTACCAGAGCTTTCGCAGTTCTTGTTTTTATTGCAGGAACCAAGGTAACTTTCATCGGTGAGGAAAACGTTCCGAAGGACAGACCGGTTCTCTACACTCCGAATCATCGAAGCATTTTCGACATAATAATAACCTATATCAAATGTCCGAGGCAAACCGGTTACGTTGCCAAGAAGGAGATCAAAAAGATCCCGATCTTCAGCCTCTGGATGCTCTTTATGAACTGTCAGTTCCTTGACCGTTCCGACCTTCGTGAGGGCCTTAAGATGATAAACCGCTGTGTCGAGCTCATAAACGACGGCTCCAGCGTCTGCATCTTCCCCGAAGGCACCAGAAACAAAACTTACGAACAGGATGTAATGGAGTTCCACGAAGGAAGCTTCAAGATTGCGGAAAAGACGGGATGTACCATCGTTCCCGTAACCATAAACAACTCGGAGGATGTCTTCGAAGCCCACTTCCCCAAGGTCCGCAAATGCCACGTCATCATCGAATACGGCAAACCCATCGAGACCAAGGGCCTTTCCAAGCAGGAATGCAGACAGTTAAGTTCAAAGATCCATGATATAATCGAGGAAACCTACAGAAAGAACCAGACACTGGTATAAAAAACGAGGTACACTTCAAAACGAAGTGTACCTCCTATTTTTATTTCAATCTGTCAACCACTTCCGAGAAATGCATTCCGTTGGAAGCCTTCACCAGAACGTTGTCGTCGGCGGAAATGAAACTGTCAATCTTGGATAAGAGATCTTCCAGGGAATGACAGTAGATCACTTCAAAGACAGGCTTCTTTGAAAGGGCACCCTCGTACATGTGGCGGGAGTTTTCACCTACACAAATGAGCATGTCGATGGGCTTGCCTGCGGCGTAAACACCCATATCGTAATGCATGGCATCTGAATCCTTGCCCAGTTCGAACATATCCCCGAGGATGGCGACCTTGCGGCCCGTTGCGAGGCAAAGGGTGTCGACAGCGGCCTTCATGGACGTGGGCGCTGCATTGTAGCAGTCATCGATCACAAAGCCCTTGCCGTGAGGGATAAGGTGGGAACGGCCGCCTATGGTGTCGGCGTTGGCAAGTCCTTCGCGGATCTGCTCATTGGTCATTCCAAGATAATTACCTATGGCAGCCGCCACAAGAGCATTGGCAACCATATGGTTTCCAATCATCTTTATTGATGCATCAAACTTATCTTCTCCGATGCAGATCATCATTTTTGTTCCGGCAAGTCCGAGGGATTCCACGTTTTCGGGATGAATATGATTGCCTTCGGAAAGTCCGTAAAATGTGGGCTTTGTACCGTTGATATCCTTTACACGGGAAAGTTTGTCATCATCGCCGTTTAAGAAAACGGGACCGTCGGGATTTCTGTACTCAAACATCTCGCTCTTTGCCTTAAGTATCCCGTCTCTGGTTCCCAAAGCTTCGAGATGACTCTGCCCAATATTTGTAAGAACGCAGATATCCGGCCTTGCAATGCGAGCCAGAAGTCTCATTTCCCCGAAATCGCTGATACCCATTTCAAGAACCGCAACTTCATTCTCGGGTTCGATGGAAAGGACCGTAAGGGGAAGTCCGATCTCGTTATTGTAATTTCCTTTTGTTTTTAAAACACTGAATCCCGCAGAAAGAACACTTGCCACCATTTCCTTGGTGCTTGTTTTTCCTACGCTTCCGGAGATACCCACGACCTTAACGTCAAGGCTTTGTCTGTACCACTCGGCCAGATCCTGCAATGCCTTTACAGTATTGTCAACAAGAATGCATACACCGTTCTTAACGTTTTCCGGAACGTGGTCACACAGCACTGCTGCCGCGCCCTTGTCAAATACCTCGGCCATGAAATCATGTCCGTCAACTCTCTCGCCCTTGATGGCAACAAACAGATCTCCGCTCTTTACAAGCCTTGAATCCATGGTAACTCCGGATATGCCCGTAAGCTTCGGAGCACCGGCGATCTGTTTTGAACCTCCCACGGCTTTAACCGCTTCATCTATGGTTATCTCTCTCATTTTGCGTCCTTTCCCAGCAAAAGCCTGTTAAGCCCCAGCGCACCGCACATATAAATGATGGGGCTGTAAAGATAAAGGTATCTGGCCCTTGCCTCAAATACCATCAGGAAACACATTATCGCAAGCATTAAGGTCAGGATAGCGGTTTCCTTGTAGTTCTTATGTCTCCTTCCTTTAAGGCACAGGAGTGCACAGAAACAAAGATTCACATACCAGAAAGCCTGGCAGAAAGCGACCCATATGTCATGTCTGTCGCCGATGTGATATATAAAGCTTCTCACAAATTTTGAAAAGCCGTCATTTCGTTCGTAATATTCCCAGTAAAATGCCCCTTCGTTTCCCCACGCATAGGTTCCGTCGTTAAAGTTGGTCAGGCATTTCTGTGAAGCAAACTTAACCAGCTTAAAAGGGAACATCTCACCTATTCTTCTTGCAGCTTCCTTAATGTCACCGGCATTACGCTCCGCTACGGTTGCATAGGACGCCGAAGCATTCACATCCGTCTGATTGTAACCGCCGCCGTATTCGTAATTGGCACCCATCATAAGGTAATGTGCCGCGGTAAAATGCTTATTTTCATCCGGTGTAAAGCCCGTTATCTTCTCCATTCCGAACTTCATGGCATAAGCAACCGTCACCCCCAGAAGCACCGTAAGAAGAAAGCCTATGGTATGTTTATATCTCACCATCTTGGGCACCGACTTCCTTATGCTCGCTCCATGCACGATCTGGAAGAAGAACAAAACGATAAACGTAAGAAGAACCGTGGGCTTGATGAAATAGCCCACAAAAGCCGCAACCGTGATGGAAAACCAGGTCGGCAGGTAATTCTTGTCATCCTTTGTGAGGTAAAGCCATATGCAGAAGGTGGGGAAGAAAATGCTGTAGGTATCGGAGTAGGGAATGCTGATCCAGGGAGAAAGCCCCGTCAGGATCACGTAAAGGATCCATGAAAGATACATAAGGGATTTCCTCGCAGTAAGCACCCTGATGCAATCCGCAAAGAAATAGCCCGTTGCGGAAACAAGAGCACATCCGATGGCGATAAGGGGAAAATAGGCGGCAGGGATACCGCACATGGAGACACCTTTTATTATTCCCGCAAATATGCCGGTAAGAAAAACGTTATTGGGATAAATCGAAAAGTAATGTGAATCGCCGATGGGAGTCCCGTTAAGGGCCATATCCTGAGCGGCAGTCACCAGTTCCCTGCAGTCCCAGCCGGTCTCAAACCAGATGGCCACCGCATAAAAAAGCTGGAACAAAAACAGGACTATCGAAAGATAGCCTATCATTTTCATGGAATCCTGAAGCTTCATGGGTGCGGGCTGTGGAATCTCCTTGTGAGACTCGATATACGACATCCTTGCAAAAACAATGATGCCCGCCACGATGACAAAGATCACCAGAAAAACGATATTCGGAACCTTGCAGTCATTCTTGTAGATGTAATACCAGTTATTGTCCAGTACAGTGATGACAACAAGAACGCCTATGACGAATATGGCGTATATCCATTCGATCATCCTGTAAAATTTCGATTCAGCCACTTGTTACCTCTTTACTTGTTCATTGCCAGAGAAATGATCTTCTCACAGAGTTCTTCATAGGACATTCCAACCGCCTGGGCTTCCTGGGGAACCAGTGAAGTGGGCGTCATTCCCGGAAGAGTATTTGCCTCAAGACAGTAGATATTTTCATCACTGTCCATCATAAAGTCCATGCGGGCATACTGATCGAGCCTTAAGACCTTAAATACCTTTTCGGCCATCTTCTGCATAGTCTTTGTTTTTTCATCGGAAAGCCTGGCGGGACAGATCTCGTCCGTTGCCCCTGCCTGATATTTGTTCTTATAATCGTAAAATCCCGTCTTGGGTGCGATCTCGATAACGGGAAGTGCATCACCGTTTATCACACCTACGGAGAATTCCCTGCCCTTTATATACTGCTCGACGATGAGCTCGTTTCCGTATTCAAAAGCATCCTTTTTGGCCTGTGCATACTCAGCCATATCGTTAACGATATATACGCCGATGCTGGAGCCGCCGTCGGTAACCTTAACAACAACCGGGAACTTTGGCTCGTTGTCATCGATCTCATTCTTCTTAAGGGTATATCCCTTGGGAGTGGAGATTCCGTGAAGAACAAAAAGTTCCTTTGCCAGAGCCTTGTCCATTGCAAGGGCGGAGCTTAAATAGTCGTTTCCGGTATATCTTATTCCGTGAAGGTCAAAGGTAGCCTGAACCTTTCCGTTTTCTCCGCTCTCACCGTGAAGAGCCATAAAAACAACATCCGCTTCAGCGCAGATCTTTAATACATTTGGTCCGAAGAATACCTTTCCTCCGTCCTTTCTCAGTGCCCTTACCGCAGCAAGGTCGGGTGCGCTCTGCTTGACCGCAGCGATGTCGCCCAAAAACTCATCGCCCCTTTTAAATACATCGGAAGTATCCTCGATATCAAGACCTAAGAAAACGTCAAGAAGCAAAACATCATGCCCGAGACTCTTTAATGCCTTATAGATCTTTGCGCCGGAAGAAAGCGAAACATCTCTTTCCGTACTGATACCGCCTGCCAAAACTACTATCTTCATATCTTTGTTTCTCCTTGTTTGTCACTTCGAAAGAAGATTGCCCAGAAGTATCATGAACTGGGCGTAAGTATCCGGGTTTTCGGAAAATGAAGTACATATCCCGCTCTCCGGATTCCTTCCGCAGAAGTAATGTAAATAATTGATCTCTATTTTGTAATATTCCTGACTGGTGAGAATGAAATCCGCTTCCACAAGTTCGGAAACGTCCCTAAGCAATGTGGCTTCATCCTCCACGCCGTCCTCCACCAGGTACCTGGCCTCTTTTGAGCTGATGGCGTTCCTTTCGGCCTTGGACATAAAATGCCTCATCAGCGTCGTACAATAATCAAGGTTTACACTCTTGGAAGTCGACATATAGGACATTGCACCGTCGATCTCCAGTCTTTCCTCAAAATCACGGTCCGCGTGTACCTTTAAATATTCATCCAGTGCCTCTTTATAGGACGCATTTCCGGTGGCCCTGTAAAGTTCCACCGCAGCACGGAATTTCTGGCTTTCCGTAACAAGTTCCCTGTTAGCCTCAAGACAGTTCCATGCAAGCACCGCATTTAAAAGGCAGTCCTTTGAAAGCTCCGGTTCCGTCTTTGACAGGAAATAGGAAAGATTTGCCATCACCGCACAGTAGTAAGCCGTCGCACGGGTGGTCTCACCCACTATGACCAGTTTGCCTGCATCGTTCTCGTTTTCTTTTTTCAGGGTTACGGAAGTATATACGCCGCCGGTCTCCCGATTCTGAAGCTTCGTAAGCCAGTTTGCTTCATAAATGATCTCGTCAAGGATTGGTGACCTCTTATCGGAGCCCTCCGCAAGAAGAACACCGTCAAGTGCATCCGAAAAGTAATCATAAGCCTTTATCAGATCAAATATGGCAAGACAGCAATCAACAACGTCGCGCTGTCCTCCCTCTCCCGTAGTCCAGCCTCCGGAGACCTCAAGCCTGGTTTCGGGCTTGTCTTCAAGAGGAATATATTCAGCGGTACTGTCATCTGAGCGTAGAGCCCTTAAGCTCTCAAATTTCTCTTTAAGGAGCTTCTCATATATTCCTTCCGATATGGAAAAATCCTTTGAATAGCCTAAAAGTTCCGCTTCTATATGATAATCGCCGGGCTCGATGATCTTAGAAAAATCACCGATACCGCAGGCCAGTGTCCCTTCCGCCGCCTCTATCTTTTCCTCAACCACTCCGTGGAAGATCTTCTCCCCCGTTTTGTTGTCTACAACGGAAAAGGATCTGGGAAGTATATCTCCTTCAAATACGGCTATCTTCTCCGCATCCGGCTCGTAGCCCACAAGATCCACCAGAATTCCGGGGCTCATGGGAACCCTGTCGTATTCTATCCGGGCTTCGGAAAGCATAGTCTTTACCTGACCGGAGCCTTCCTCGGTTCCGACATGTCCCGGGACATTTACCAAGCCTCCCTGCTTCGAGCATGCGGTCAAAGAAAGAGAGGCTGCAAGAACAAGCGATATTATGCTGTATGCAGTTTTCTTCCTCTTCATCCTTCCCTCCGCAGACCGGTCATATAAATCCACACAATTATACAACAAAAAAGGACGCTTCACAATGAAGCGCCCTCTCTTTAAACGTTTTTATTTTAAGAAACCAAAACTTCTTACGATGGCGGGCTCAACAGCCTTGCCGGAACATACGTTGAAGAAGCAGATGATCCTTACAACAAAAAGTATCACACAGCAGACACCTGCGGCGATGGGAACGATGATGGTCCAGCAGAGAACTGCGGCGCAGATTGAAAGAAGTACCGATAAAACTACGATCTTCAACTGCTGTCTTACGTGGAATCCCGCATACTTGGAATCACCTGCAAGAATTGCTGCGATGATGATACCGATGGTACCGAGAAGATAAACAACCATTGCTACGACCTTATTGTCGGAAATATCCTTTGCATCGAACTCGGCCGTATGATCATATTCAGGCGTTGCCTGATAAGCCATGTTAGGCTGAGGCATTGCAAAATTTGCTCCGCAATTGGGGCACATAACTGCGGCGTCATCTAACTGTGTACCGCACTGTGGACAAAACTTCATTTCTGTATCCTCCTGAGATATCTGCTAAAAATCTTAATTCAAATTATTTGTTTGCGTTGTTGATCTCTTCATACCAGGCAGCACGAACAAGACCGAAAAGTAAAGGTGTAACAAGAGAGATGCAAAGATCAACAAGGTTTCCGAGGAAAGCGAAGAATCCGCCGATTGCGGGGATCTTTCCGAAGATACCGAATACGATACCTACACCTGCGATCATGAGAACGATAAGGATATCGGTTCCGAACATCTTACCCTTGTAGCCCTTTGTCTTGGCATCGGACTCTCTTGCAATGTTAAGAGCGTCAAGATCTGCCTTTTCAGCTGTGATATAAGGAACAAGTGAGTATGCATAGTACTTAATGCAGTAGAATACCAAACCTGCAATAAGACCTGCAATGATAAGGATGACCATGATCACTACCAAAGCGCCCATGCCCTTAATGCCTCTGCCGAAGTTTCTGCCAAAGCTGCTTGAGCCGTATCCGCCCATAAGAGAGCTTGTTAAGGAATTTGTAAGCATTGTGAGTATTCCGCCGAATGCTACCTTACCGATCGCAAATGCTACGCCTGCGCATGCTGCGAAGGGAACGATGAACCAAAGAAGAACAACGATGGCTCTCCAGCCCATAGCTGCAAGAACGTGCTTAAAGTTCTTAAATCCTTCAAAGATCTGATCTACCTTAACTTCGTTTCCGCGGTATCCCTCAAGGTATACCCACGCCATACCGAATTCAAGTACCAAAGCAACTGCGATACCGATAAGCGGAACCGCACCGCCGAGGGTCTTTGAAAGAGCGGTAAGGAATGTTGCAAGAAGTGAAAGTCCCCAAAGATAAATGGGTTTCTTTGCAAGAACACTGAATGCTCTCTTAAGAATGTCTGTTGATTTTACTGTAGGAGCAGTTGCTGCAGGAGCTGCCGCTACGATTACTGTTGCCTTTCCGCAGTTGGGACAGAACTGTGCTCCGTCTTCGATCTGCGTTCCGCAATGTGGACAAAATGCCATATCACAAATCCTCCATTATAAGATAGTTTAGGGTCTCAAACTCCCCAAGGAGTATTTTATTAAATTTCCATAAACATTTCAACATTTTTGCCGATAAATATAATACAAGGACGACTTATTGGGAAAGGATCCCTCTTTTCTGTAAGCCGTCCTTATTATTTTTCACCAAAAGGAGGTAAATATTTGAGAATTGATTCCTGTAACATAGGAATGGATTCCGCCAGACTGTACAAGTCTGCAAGCGCCCTGCGTACATCTTACGCCGGGGCAGACATAAGCGCTCAAGGGAATGAGGATGCGCTCATGCCATTTGGTAACCTGTTAACGGATGAGGGAGAGAATGACAAGGAGGAAGCCGACAAGAAAGTGAGTAAGGATCTGCTCGCAAACCCCTTTGACAGCTTCAAAGCAAGAAATATCGATTTCTTTTCCACATCGGCCAGAGAGGCCTCGAATGAATTTCACCGGCTTCACCAGATGATGTTCCGCTCACTTTTCTATCTTCTTTTCGGAGCCCATAAGGGTTCCCTTGAAGACGAAGAAGTGTGTGATGAAACTGCCGCCGAGGAACAACAACCCATGTTGCAGCTTCCTTCGGGAAACAGCTATCGCATGGTAACAAGGCAATTCACATCAAGCGGTTACTACTCAGAATCCGAAACCACAAGATTTCGGGTAGCCGGAAATGTAAGGACGGCGGACGGAAGGAGCATTGACATCAACATGAACCTTCTCATGAGCCGCAGCTTTGCATCCTACTACGAGGAACACCACAGTATCGAGACCCTTCAGGTCTGCGATCCGTTAGTGATCAACTTTGACGGTAACCCCGCAGGCCTTGACAAGGAGTACAGTTTCTTCTTCGATCTGGATGCGGACGGTCAGGAAGAAAAGATCGCAAAGCTCACTTCCGGAAGCGGTTTTCTTGCACTGGATCTTAATGAAGACGGTGTCATCAACGACGGTTCCGAGCTCTTCGGTCCCAGATCCGGTGACGGTTTCTCCGATCTGGCTTCTTATGATGAAGACAAAAACGGCTGGATAGACGAAGGTGATGCGATCTTTGAAAAGCTGAAGATCTGGTCCAAGGACCAAAACGGAAACGATATCCTCTACAGCCTTAAGGAGCTGGATATCGGTGCACTCTTTACAGGTGCGGTGGATACACAGTTTTCCTTAAACGATGCGGATAACGCCACTCAGGGATATGTCCGTCAGACAGGATTCTTCCTCTACGAAGACGGCGCCGCAGGCACAATGCAGCATATCGATCTTGTTTCATAATAAACAAAGGCCTCTCGGAATCATCCGAGAGGCCTTTTTTGCCTTAAATCCTGTTGTAATTGATGAGACATCCCTTTAAGATGATCTCTCTTTCCTCATTTGTGAGTTCACCGAGCCTCATGGTAAATTCCTTAAGCCCGTCTTTCTTGACAGCATATGCCTTTATCTCATCGGCCTTTTCTTCCACTGCCTTCCTGATACCGGGAATGTAAATATATTCACCCTTCGTAAAAGGAAGATCTCCCGCAGGGATAAGGAAAGGAAGCATACCCCAGTTGATAAGGTTTGAACGATACCTCTTTGTTGCATACTCGTTTGCAATGTTTGCACATCCGCCGAGAACTCGCTGGCAGCTTGCAGCCTGCTCTCTTGCAGAACCGTCGCCGGGCTTAACCGCAAAGATGGTTGAACCGATACCGAAGTTCTCGTGAGACGCATCGGGGAACTTCTCCCTTACAACCTTCATGACCTCATGAAGTTCGGGCATTACCTGACAGGGACGCTCAGCACTTTCATCTCCGTTAAGTACGGCTTCTCTTGCAAGTTCGGCTCTCTGAACTTCCTTTGCAAGACCCACATACTCGGGATCCTTACGGGAAAGTGTAAACTCCGCAAGTCCCAAAGGATTAGATCTGTAAGAAGAAGTCTCGCCGGAAGGGATAAGCTCGTCCGTTGTTGTTACGGGATCATGGATCTCGGAAACCACCTTCAGAAGATAGTTCTCGGGAAGGGCGATCATTGAAGGCCAGTCCTTGATATTGGGTCCCTGAATGATCTTTGCATTTTCATCCGCAACACCGTGAGAATCGAATACACGGTTCTTATAGATATTTGCATCAAAGTGATACTTGTACTTTCCGATAACGTCCGGAACCTCCGTAGCGGGAGTAAGGATTCCCTTGTTTGCTGCGGTTGCTGCAATGGAACGTGCATCCATAAGTGCAACGGAAGCGATCTGACCGTTCTGAAGCTTCGAACCTTCGCGGTTGGGGAAGTTTCTTGTTGAATGACGGATACTGAAGGCATTGTTGGAAGGTGTATCACCTGCACCGAAGCAGGGACCGCAGAATGCCGTCTTAAGCACCGCACCTGTCTCCATGATGGTTGCCGCACATCCGTTTTTGATAAGCTCCATGTATATGGGCATGGAAGCGGGGTAAACACTTAACGTGAACGCATCGTTTCCGATGTTTGCGCCCTTTAAGATATCAGCCGCAGCACAGATGTTTTCAAATCCGCCGCCGGCACAGCCTGCTATGATACCCTGATCAACAACAAGCTTTCCGTTCTTTATCTTGTTGTGAAGATCGTACTCAACCTGACCGTCAAGGCTTACAAGGGCTTTCTTTTCAACATCCGCAAGAATGTCTGAAAGATTGGCATTAACATCGTCGATGGTATATACGTTACTGGGATGGAAGGGCATGGCGATCATGGGCTTAACCTTCGAAAGATCGATCTCGATCACTCCGTCATAATATGCCACGCTTCCGGGATTCAATTCCTTATACTCATCCACTCTTCCGTGAATGTCGTAGAAATCCTTTATTTCCTCATCCGTTCTCCAGATGGAAGAAAGACAGGTGGTCTCGGTGGTCATTACATCAACTCCGATACGGAAATCCGCGGAGAGATTTGAAACGCCGGGGCCTACAAATTCCATTACTTTATTCTTTACATAGCCGTTTGAGAAAACTGCCCCGATTATTGCAAGGGCCACGTCCTGGGGACCCACACCCTTCATGGGAGCTCCGGTCATATAAACCGCAACCACACCGGGCATGTTGATATCATAAGTCTGATTTAACAGCTGCTTAACAAGTTCCGGTCCGCCTTCACCCATGGCCATGGTGCCCAGAGCACCGTAACGGGTATGGGAATCGGATCCTAAGATCATCTTTCCGCCGCCTGCGAGCATCTCACGGGCAAACTGATGAATTACAGCCTGATGAGGGGGTACATAGATACCGCCGTATCTCTTTGCACAGGAAAGACCAAACATGTGGTCATCCTCGTTTATCGTTCCGCCCACTGCGCAGAGTGAATTGTGGCAGTTGGTGAGAACATAGGGAATAGGGAATTTCTTCAGTCCCGAAGCCCTTGCGGTCTGAATGATGCCGACAAAGGTGATATCATGGGATGTCAGCTTGTCAAAACGGATCTTAAGCTTATCCATGTTTCCCGATGTATTGTGAGACTTTAAGATGGAATAAGCCATCGTGGCTTCTTTGGCAGCTTCCCTTGAAACCTCACTGCCTGTCATGGCTTTAAGTTTTGCGGAAGCTTCGGAATCGTCCTTTACCAGTTCATTACCGTTAACAAGGTATGCTCCGCCGTCGTAGAGATTGATCATGTCCTTATCCTTTCATAGATAATGAGGGAGGGTATAACCGCCCTCCCTCATATTGTATTTTCTTATTTCTCAAGTGTGACCTTGTCAAGATGCCAGATGTCGTCCACGTATTCCTTGATCGTACGGTCCGATGAAAACTTTCCTGAGCATGCAACGTTGAGGATCGCCTTCTTTGCCCATTCGGATTCGTTTAAATACCACTTGCCGATCTTCTCCTGAGCTTCGGCATAGGAACGGAAATCCTTTAAGATAAAGTATCTGTCCGCCCTGTCGGTCTCCTGGGTATTTAAGAGTGAATTGTAAAGGGACTTGAATTCCTCGGTATCCTCGCAATAGGTTCCGTTGATGAGCTGCATGAGAACCTTTCTTACGTCCGCATCGTTGTTGAAGATATCCATGGGGTTGTAGCCGCCGTTATTTTCAAAACCTATTACCTCATCGGAGGAAAGTCCGAAGATAACCGCATTGTCGGCTCCCACTTCTTCAACTATCTCAACATTGGCACCGTCCATGGTTCCCAAAGTGATGGCACCATTTAACATGAACTTCATGTTACCGGTTCCGCTGGCTTCCTTGGAAGCAGTGGAAATCTGCTCGGAAATATCACTTGCCGCAAAGATGATCTCGGCATTGGATACACGGTAGTTCTCAATGAATACAACCTTTATCTTTCCGCCGATGGACTCATCATTGTTGATCACATCCGCAACTGAATTAATAAGCTTGATCGTCTGCTTGGCGGTACGATAACCTGCAGCGGCCTTTGCTCCGAAGATAAAGGTTCTGGGATAAAAATCCATTCCCGGATCTTCCTTTATCCTGTTGTAAAGGTACATGATGTGAAGGATGTTAAGAAGCTGTCTCTTATACTCGTGAAGACGCTTAACCTGCACATCAAAGATGGATCTGGGGTTAACATCGATACCGTTATGCTCTTTGATATATTTAGCGAGACGTACCTTGTTCTGATACTTGATGTTCATGAACTCCTGCTGGCACTTGGTGTCTTCCGCATAGATCTTTAAACGGGCGATCTGGGAAAGATCCGTGATCCACTCGTCTCCGATATGGGAGGTTACCCAGTCCGCAAGCAAAGGATTTGCATGTAATAAGAAACGTCTCTGTGTGATACCGTTTGTTTTGTTGTTGAACTTCTCGGGGAACATCTCGTAGAAGTCCTTAAGCTCCTGGTGTTTTAAGATCTCCGTATGGAGCCTTGCAACACCGTTTACGGAAAAGCCGGTTACGATAGCGAGGTTTGCCATCTTGACCTGTCCGTCATAGATGATGGCCATCTTGCGGATCTTCTCGTGGTTACCGGGATACTTCTCTTCAACCCGGATAAGGAAACGGCGGTTGATCTCTTCGATGATCTGGTAAATTCTGGGAAGGAGTCTTGAGAAGAGCTCGATGGGCCACTTTTCAAGAGCTTCCGCCATGATGGTGTGGTTGGTGTAAGCACAGGTCTTTGTGGTTACATCCCATGCCTCGTCCCAGGTAAGATCGTAATCGTCCATGAGGATCCTCATGAGCTCGGCGATGGCTACCGTGGGATGTGTATCATTTAACTGGAATACGTTCTTTTCGTAGAACTTCCTGATATCTTTGTGCTTTCTCATGTACTTCTCAACCGCTTCCTGAACAGATGCGGAAATGAAGAAATACTGCTGCTTCAGGCGCAGCTCTTTGCCGGCGTAGTGATTGTCGTTGGGATAAAGGACCTCGACAATGTTCTTTGCCAGGTTCTCCTGCTCAACGGCCTTCTGGTAATCACCCTTGTCGAAGGAATCGAGCTTGAAGCACTCCATGGGCTGTGCGTCCCAGATCCTTAAGGTGTTGACGATTCCGTTTCCGTAGCCGAAAACGGGAAGATCGTAAGGAACGGCATTTACCGACTGATAGCCTTCGAGACGATAGTGGTTTCTTCCGTTCTCATCGGTATCAAAGGTGGTATATCCGCCGAAACGGACTTCCTTTGTGTATTCCGGTCTTCTCAATTCGAAAGGATTTCCGTCCTCGAGCCAGTTATCCGGAACCTCTACCTGATAACCGTCTTTGATCACCTGCTTGAACATTCCGTAGCGATATCTGATACCGCATCCATATGCCGGGTATCCCAAAGTCGCAAGGGAATCAAGGAAACATGCGGCAAGTCTTCCAAGACCGCCGTTTCCCAAAGCCGCATCCGGCTCCTGGTCCTCAACTACATCAATATTGACTCCAAGCTCCTTAAGTGCTTCCGCACATTCCTTGTAAGCCTTTAAATTGATCATGTTGTTTCCCAAAGCTCTGCCCATCAAAAATTCCATGGACATGTAGTAAACGATCTTCGGGTCCTTCTCATCATATTCCTTCTGGGTCTTTAACCAGCAGTCAATGATCTGGTCCTTCACTGCATAGGCCACAGCCTGGAAGATCTGCTGGTCCGTAGCCTCTTCTATGGTCTTGCGGTAAAGGGTCTTTACGTTATAAAGAACGCTTCTTTTGAATAATTCCTTATCAAAAACAGGTGTAAATTTGCTCATGTTTACCTCCGCGCCATTTGTATTTCCCCTATGTACAAATCATGACTTAAACACGTTCAATTCCAATTTTAACATTTTCACCATTAACATTCCACTCTTTTGTATTGGCAAGTTCCGCATCTTTCAAAATATCGTCTGCAAGAACCTTGGTCGAGATAGAATCCTTGTTCTTCAATACGATCTCTGCAAGCTTGTCGTTTCCGTTAACGGATACTTTGATGTGATCCATTACCTCAAATCCGGAGTCCTTACGCATGGTCTGGATCTTGGAGATCATCTCGTATACGAAGCCTTCCTCGATAAGTTCGGGTGTTAAGTTTGCATCAAGAACAACAGTCACCGTATTGTCCGCTTCGGTTACGTAGCCTTCCTTCTGGGAGATGCTGATAAGAAGGTCTTCCTCTGCAAGGCTTACCTCTGCTCCGTCCACATCAAATACCAGGGCGCCCTTGGCCTTAAGGTCATCCATTGCGGCATTTCCGTCAACGGATGCAAGGAATTTCTGAATTCCGCCGAGCTGCTTGCCGTACTTGGGACCTACGGTCCTTAACTGAGGCTTGAAGGTATATGAAGTGAACTCTCTAACATCGTCCGTAAAAACAACATCCTTCACATTAAGTTCGTCTTCGATGATCTCTTTATAGAACTCGTTAAGCTCGAAAGGAGCCTTAACATACATCTTTGCGATGGGCTGACGGTTCTTGATGTTGGAAGCGTTTCTTGCGGCACGTCCCATAACAACGGTCTTAAGAACAGCGTCCATGTTCTTTTCAAGCTCTGCATCCACATGTGCTTCGTCACATACGGGGAAGTCACAGAGATGTACGCTTACGGGTGCCTTGTCATCAAGTGAGCAAACCAGGTTTCTGTAGATATCGTCTGCCATGAAGGGGATCATGGGCGCTGCTGCCTTGGCAACGGTAACGAGAGCGGTGTAAAGAGTCATATATGCATTGATCTTATCCTGCTCCATTCCCTTAGCCCAGAAACGTTCACGGGAACGACGAACATACCAGTTACTCATATCGTCGACGAACTCATCAAGAGCACGTCCCGCCTCGGGGATACGATAATTCTCAAGATTTGAATCCACGGTCTTTACCATGGTGTTCATCTTGGAAAGGAGCCACTTGTCCATTACGGGAAGCTTATCGTATTCAAGGGTATATTTTGTGGCGTCAAAATTATCGATGTTTGCATAAAGAACAAAGAATGCGTAGGTGTTCCAAAGAGTTCCCATGAACTTTCTCTGTCCTTCAAGTACGGTGTCTCCGGCAAATCTGTTGGGAAGCCAGGGAGCTGAGTTGGTGTAGAAATACCATCTGATGGCATCTGCACCGTAAGTCTTAAGCGCATCGAAGGGATCTACCGCATTACCCTTTGACTTACTCATCTTTTCACCGTTTTCGTCAAGTACAAGTCCGAGAACGATTACATTCTCATAGGGAGACTTGTTGAAAAGAAGGGTTCCTTCAGCCATAAGGGAGTAGAACCATCCTCTTGTCTGGTCAACTGCCTCGGAGATGAACTGTGCGGGGAACTGCTTCTCAAAAAGGTCCTTGTTCTCGAAAGGATAATGATGCTGTGCAAAAGGCATTGCGCCTGAGTCAAACCAGCAGTCGATAACCTCCGATACTCTCCTCATTGTTTTTCCGCACTTGGGGCAGGTGCAGGTGATCTCATCGATATAAGGTCTGTGGAGTTCAACGGTAAGAGCCTTGTCATTGCCGGAAAGTTCCTTAAGCTGTGCCCTTGAACCGATGGCCTCCTGATGTCCGCAGTCTTCACACTCCCAGATATTCAAAGGAGTTCCCCAGTAACGGTTTCTTGAGATACCCCAGTCCTGAATGTTCTCAAGCCAGTTGCCGAAACGTCCCTCACCGATGGTGGCGGGGATCCAGTTAACGGTTTTGTTGTTCCTTACAAGGTCGTCCCTTACGGCGGTCATCTTGATGAACCAGGACTCTCTTGCGTAGTAAAGAAGGGGTGTTGAACATCTCCAGCAATGAGGATAATCATGCTCAACCTTGGGAGCGGAGAAGAGGATGTTCCTTGCTTCAAGCTCCTTTAATACTTCAACGTCACAGTTGATGGCACCTGCTTCAACTTCCTTCTTGGTGGGCTTGCAGCGCATGCCTGCAAAAAGAGTTTCGGGCTTCATAACACCGTGCTCGTCAACCATCTGAACAAAGGGAGCGTCGTATTTACGTCCCACTCTTGCATCGTCTTCACCGAAGGCGGGAGCGATATGTACGATACCGGTACCGTCTGACATTGTTACATAGTCATCGCAGTATACGAAGAAAGCTTTCTTGTGCTGTTTGTCAACGCTGTCCTTAGCGCACTGATAAAGGGGCTCGTACTCTTTGTATTCAAGATCCTTACCCTTATATGTTTCAAGAACTTCATAAGCGGGAGTGCCTTCTTCTCTCTCGATGGTTCCCAGAACGCTGTCAAGCAGAGCTTCTGCCATGATATATGTAAATCCGTCTGCTGCCTTAACCCTTGCGTATGTCTCATCGGGGTTTACGCAGAGTGCGATGTTGGATGCAAGTGTCCAGGGGGTGGTGGTCCATGCAAGGAAGTATGCATCTTCACCTACGATCTTGAAACGTACAACTGCGGTACGCTCTTTTAATGTCTTATAGCCCTGCGCAACCTCGTGAGATGAAAGAGGGGTTCCGCAACGGGGGCAGTAAGGCACGATCTTAAAGCCCTTGTATAAAAGACCTTTGTCCCAGATCTCCTTTAATGCCCACCATTCAGACTCGATATAGTCATCGTGATAGGTAACGTAAGGCTCGTTCATATCTGCCCAGAAACCTACGGTGCCGGAGAAATCCTCCCACATTCCCTTGTATTTCCAGACGGATTCCTTACATTTCTGAATGAAGGGATCGAGACCGTATTCTTCGATCTGTTCCTTTCCGTCGATACCGAGTAATTTCTCAACTTCCAGCTCTACGGGAAGACCGTGGGTATCCCATCCGGCCTTTCTGGGAACATAGTAGCCCTTCATTGTACGGTATCTGGGGATCATATCCTTGATAACGCGGGTAAGCACATGTCCGATATGGGGCTTGCCGTTTGCGGTGGGGGGACCGTCATAGAAAGTATATGTGGGACATCCCTCACGCTTTTTCATACTCTGTTCAAAGATTTCGTTGTCATTCCAGAACTTCAGTGTTTCTTTTTCTCTCTCAACGAAGTTCATGTTTGAAGAGACCTGTTTGTACATTCTGCACCTCCATAAAACAAATGAAAAAGGAACTCTTCCTAAAAAGGACGAGTTCCTGAATATGCTCGTTATACCACCTTTTTAGAAGTACTCCCTTTCGGTTTATACTCTTCCCCTTTGACGGTGGGAATCCGTCGGTATCTACTCGGCATTGCCTTTTGGACCGAAGCTCGGAAGTGATCTTCCCCTACGGACTACTCGCATCGGGCTTGCACCGTCCCCGACTCGCTGAACCTTTTATCCCTAAGGTACTGTCTTCGTCATTGCTTTTAATGATGTTTTCGGAATCTTTACATTCCGTTATCGTATTATATTGTCGCATTTACCCATATGTCAAGGGAAAACTACTCCGGAATCTTCTCATCGTTGAGCCTTAAATATCCCGCAAGGGATTTGGCCGCAAAATAAAGAAGTCCTATCTCATCCTGTTTCCACACATGCTGCGTTCCCGCATTTATAAAAACAAGATATCCGTCCGTCTCTCTGTTAAGACCGATCTTTGCAGCAAGTACGGAGTACGCATCCTTCTTTCTTATGGCTTCGTAAAAGCGCGGACACTTTTCCTTTAACAATTCGCAATCGGTCTCCGCAAGAACTTCGTCGTCTCCCATGACATCCTCGATATCGCTGATATCCTCGCAGAAATCCATATCTATGGTGGATCGTAATTTCATCCCTTTGCCGCAGTAGAGCATCTCGGTTATGTTCAGTTCCTTCAGGACGATGTTCTCTATGGAAATAGCTCTGTCCCTGAAGCCTATGGCATCTCCCAGGCAGCCGATAACGCTGCTCATGTTCGTATACAGATCCTGCCTCGCAAGCTTCTGCATGTCCAGATTCTTGTGAAGGGCCTCCGAGTAAACGGTATAGCAGTTCCTGCCCTTTGTTTTTCCCCTGTAAAGTGTCTTGTCTATATAGGAAAAAAGAGTGTCATAATTGTCCGCATCCGCCGGGAAAGTAGCACAGCCCGTAGTAGCGGTTATATAAAGGACGTGGTCGTCGATCTGCATTCTTTTCCGAAGGACGGCTTCCTCACCGTAGGCCTTTTCAAAAAAATCTTCTTTGGCTATATAGTCAAGGTCGCGGAAATTGATAAGAAGAAGTTCATCTCCTCCAAACCTGCCCGCAAGACCGAAGCCCCTGACATAGTCGGCAATACCCTTCGCCATATCCGCCAGCACTTCATCGCCTGTGTGATGTCCGTAGGTGTCGTTTATGTATTTAAAGTTATCAAGATCGATTATGGAAAAAGAAAAAGGCGTGCCTTCAGCTATGAGAGATTTGGCAAGATCAAGAAAAAAACCTCTGGATATCAGTCCCGTAAGGGGATCCAGTATCTCATCCGCGGAATACTCGTTAAGAAGCGTGTCAAAGTAGTGATATCTGCAAAGCTCCTCCCTCGTATAAAGACGCTGCTTTCTGTCGGAAGCGTTGTTCCTCTTAAGGACCTCCGTGATGTCAACAAAGCTTCCTACAAGCCCCACTATCTTATCACCTTCGTAAATAGGACGTTTCGAAGCGATGATATCTCTTTCCTCACCGCGGATATAGCACTTGCCCTGGACTTTGTAAGTACTGTGTCCCTCGAGCACTCTGATCTCATCCTGCATGTAAGGTTCCGGATCGCTGTGCCAGCCCATATCCTCGTCGGTTTTTCCTATGAGAACATCCGCGGACTCAAAGCCGTAAAAATCCAGAAAAGCCTGATTTACGCCTACGAAACGGCGTTCTTTATCCTTCCAGAACACGCAGTCCTGCGCGGTGTTAATTATATTGTCGAACAGACCCTCCGTCATTTTCATGGTTTGATTCTCCGTCTATACCCCACAGACAATTATACAACGAAAAGCCCCGATGTGTAGCCCCTTTCTCATAAAACAATGCAAATATTCATATCAGTCTTCCGACAAAAACAAGGAATCGTAGTCAAATCCGGCATAATGATCCTTCAGCCGTAAGATATAATCATCTATATCTTCGGCCTTTATCTCGTGTTCGCCTTTATATATGAGTTCAAACATCGCATCATCCACTCCTCCGTCAAAATGGATCGAATCGGAATAATGATGCCAGTCGTTTGTAACTTCATACAGGTCTTCAAAGGAAAACACGCTGATATTCCCAACCCCCGCAATTTCCTCAAGGGCGATCCTTTCGCAGTTTAAGGCCACTTCAGTAAGCCCGGAATTTTGAAGCCGTTTCCAGTAAGCCGCACTGTAAGGGGGCATAAAATAGATGAATTCCACGTCAGGATACTCGAGAGCCGTTTTCTTTATGTTCTCACAGACATTTGTTTTTGCCCGCTCATATATCACTTCTTCCGGCTCGCCAAAACCGTAATCCACCGTCTCTTCAAGCATGATCCGCAGATTGTCGTAATTGCCGTAGATCTCGCTTGCTTCCACATTTGAATATTCATCAAAGCTGATGGTGCTTTTCCCTGCCCTTGTATAAGTCAGGACCGTAATGGCATCGACGATGGTTTCTTTTTCCAGAACATATCTGACATCGTTAAATAAATTGTCATCATACAGATACAGGTCGTAGCCGGCGTATCTCATGGTGTATGGGTCCGTGGGGATATAGTAGCCGTCCAGAGGTCTTATGACCAGCTTAAGATCCGGATTCTTTTTGAGGGCTGTGCGCACCACCATATCCGTTTCGTTAAAGGGTGCCCCCGGATTCGGAAGTTTGACCGCAGTACCTCCCCAGAGCGATTCGACCTTGCTTGTTTTTATATTCTGTGTTTCCGAATCACCCGCTATGAGAATGTCGTACTTATAATTCCTTGCAACCCCTGCGTTTTGGTAAAACTCCTTCTGCATCGGATATCCCAGACCCGAAAGTCCCGTATGATAATGAAAATAGGGATCGATGACGACCATAAATACCGTCGTTATAAGAATGAGGCTTCCGAGGATCAGAAGTACCGTCTTGTTAAAAGCTTTGCTTTCCATCTATTCTCCTTAATAAACCGCATAAAGGAATGTGGTCATTCCGCCCATGGATAAAATGCACCAGAAAAGTGATAAGGCAACAAATACTGCCTTAAACACCCCGGGCTTAAATTCTTTTTCATACAGATTTTTCATTCCGAAAATGATAATAAGAGAGATCAGCAGAAATACGGGAAGATGAAGAAGGGACAAATGTTCCCCCAATGCTCCCATATGTTCTTCCAGATAGTCTATCTCAAAGGTCGTTGCAGTCTGCAGAAGTTCATGTGTTACCGAGAAATCGTGTCTGATAAAGATTCCGGAAAACAGATACCAAAACTGGGGCAGGCTTTCCGACCTGAAGATCAGAACGGTGATATTCCAAAGAATGTAGGTACCGATACACCGTATAACACCGTTTATCTTTGAAAGGCCTTTATCAAAGGCCCTCTCAAAACACTGTATGACACCGCTTGCCAGTCCCCATAGGATGTATGTAAAGTCAGCGCCGTGCCAGAAACCGCTTATGGTAAAAACAAGCACAATATTTATATAAGTCCTTACAGTGCCTTTTTTGCTGCCTCCGAGAGGAATATAAATATATTTTCTGAGGAAATCTCCGAGAGTTATGTGCCATCTTCGCCACTCTTCACTCAGGGACTTTGATTTATACGGTGAATCAAAGTTAAGCGGCAGTGTTATTCCAAACATTTCGGATATTCCGTTTGCCATATCGCAGTATCCCGAAAAATCAAAATACAGCTGGGATGTGTAGGCGATGATCACCAGTATCGTATCCGCAGAGGTTATCCTTCCCGCATTTTCAAATCCCCATGTAACCGACTTTGCCAGGGTATCGGCAATAAGCATCTTCTTTAGCAAACCCATTGCAAACAGATAAAGACCTTTCGCAAATCTGTCGCTGTTAAACTTTACATGGTTCTCATCTTTGAGAGCATTCAAAAACAGTTCGGAGGAAGTGATGGGACCCTGAACGATCATGGGAAAATAGAAGGCATAAAGCAGAAAATCCCCAAATGACGGCACTTCCTGCTCTCCTTTATAAACATCCGCCACATAGCCTATCATCCTGAAGGCAAGATAGCTAAGTCCAAGCGGCATGATGAGGATCGTAACGGAATACCCCTTCTTTGTGAACATATCCAGAACAGAGGCAAAGAAACCGAGATATTTGAAGGCAAAAAGAACACCGATATTAAAAAGGATCGCAGTAACAAGAAGCAGTTTGCGAACCTTGTCATTTTTTCCGGACTTTTGTGAAATACCGCGGGAAATGAAATAGTTTGCAGCTATATCCGCTGCAAGGATCAGCGTCTGCCAGGCTCCGTGAGAGAGGCAAAATATAACGGAAAAAGCCAGCAGCCACATATGCGCGACTGCCGGTTTATAATGTTTTCCCAGTATATAATATCCCACCAGCAATACCGGCAGATAGTAAAGAACAAAATAGTAGGAATTAAAATACATATCAGATCATCCTTTTAAGGATCAGTCCTTCTTTTCCTTTAAAAGATCCCTTATCTCCGTAAGAAGCTCTTCGCTTGTGGGCTTCTTCTCTTCGGGCTTTTCTTCTTCCTTCTTCTTAAGCTTTTCGGATGCCTTTGTGATGGCCTTTGTGATAAAGAAGATGCAAAGCGCGATAAGAAGGAAATCGATTATATTCTGAATGAAGCTTCCGTAAAGTATGGCGCCTTCTTCTTTGATGACGTTGCCTGCGGCGTCGATTTCAGCGGGGCTTAAAACAATCTTCTTCGTGCTGAAATCAGCTCCGCCGGTGATGATACCCAAAAGGGGCATCAGAATGTCGTTTACAAGGCTGGTAACGATCTTACCGAAAGCTCCGCCGATGATAACACCGACTGCCATGTCAATGACGTTTCCTCTTGCGATAAATTTCTTGAAATCTTCAAATGTCTTTTTCATGTACCTTCCTCCTCCCGGTGCAATAAAAATATCCTACAGATTCATTGTAGTTTATGTATCTTCAAAGTCAAGGGACTGTGAGCATTCCCATTAAAGAACATTCATCATCTCTTTTGCGATCCTGGCGGCTCCCAGAGCATCCACCGTGCTCCTCATCCTTTCAGCCATTTTGCTTCTTAATTCATAAGAATGAATGCATTTGTCCGCAAACTCAATAAGCCTGTCTACAACGGCATCGCGGCCTCTGTCCGCATTTCCGGCGCTGGCACAGATATCCCTGTCACTGAAGGTCTGATTTATCATGTTCTGATTGTCCGCAGAAGAAAACAGACAGGTGGGTATTCCCATGCGGCAAAGCTCGTAAGTAGTGCTTCCCGCAGCGCTGAGTGCTATATCAAAACCGCTTAGGAAGGTGGGCATGTCTATTATGTTCTGATGCACAACAATGCTTCCGTCACTTCCTGCGGCAAGTTTCTTTATCTTCTCAAGGTCCGGTGAGAAAGGTCCGATCAAAACTCCCAATTTCGACTCACCCACCGTATCGGAAAGGAACCGTTCGCAGATGACCTTGGCGATACCGCAGGGATCGGCTCCCCCCGTGGAAACAAGGATGTTAAAGACTCCCTTTTTCTTTATCTTTATGGGCTCCGCATCAAGAAATGCCCTTCTTAAGGGAGCATATTCCGGCCCGATCAGCATCTTCGGCATCGGAATACCTGCGTCAAGATACAGACGCTCATAGTCGATGCCGTCACCGTATATGTTGTAGTTTATAAGGACATCCACGGGATAAGGATCCTTGCCGTAGTCATCCATATATGCCACACTGACATGCTTCTTTAGACGTTCGAAATAAGGTGTGGAAAAATAATATCCGTCACAGAGCACCATGTCGGCTTCCGTGCTCCGGATTATGGATACGAGTTTGTCAAGCTCATTCATGGTTTTTGAAAAGTCCGTGTGCATCACTATGCACTCGTAGCCTCTTTCCGTTATCATCTTCCTGGCATCCGATGATGCACACACAAAGATAACGTCCGCATCCGGGCTTCTGAATGCATCCGCAACGGAAAGACAGCGCATTACATGGCCCATTGCCACTTTTTTGTTGGCATCCGCCCTGATCAGAAGTTTCATGATTCCTTTTTTCCCCATTTAAGTTCACCCGGAACGGGTGTGTAAAGATTTGCGTTTGCAAACAGCATGGATTCCTTCAGGCATTCCTCGAAGGACAAGTAATTGAGAAAACCGTATACCAGTCCCGCAACTGCGGAGTCTCCGCAGCCCACACTGGAAACCACGGCTTCTTTGGGCTTGTAAGCATCCAGCCTTATCACCGTGTCACGATCTCTCGAATACAGAATGGCTCCCTCTTCGGAGAGAGTCGTAAGGATTATCTTTATACCGTAATTATCCGAAAGTTTCCGTAAATATTCAAGTATCTCTTCATCCCGTGGGAACTTTGCGGAAAGGATATCTTCAAGCTCCTCACGGTTGGGTTTAATGGCAAAGGGTCCCGCGGTGATCCCCCGCAGCAGCGCAAGCTTTGACGAATCGAGAAGAGTGTAGGCATCCCTCAGTTTGCAGAGCTTTATAAGTGAAGCATAGGCATCCGCAGGCATTCCTTCGGGAAGGCTTCCCGAAAAGATCACCCAGTCTCCTTCGCATACGTTTTCCGAGAGATAATCCCTCACCGCGTCAAGTTCTTTTTCTCCTGCTTTGTAGCCCTTCGTCCTTGTATGGTGTTCTTTACCGTCTTCGCAAAAAGAAAGCGTTATGTTTGACCTTGTTTTTCCTTTAACGGGAATGAGATGAAGAGAGATAAGATCATCCGCCACGGAGGAAAACAATTCCTCCTCGGATTCACCCACCAGTGCGATGGCGGTGGAGGGGATCCCGTTACTTTTTAAGGCTCTGGAAACGTTGATACCTTTGCCCGCAGGTATCCTTATTGCCTTTTTCAGTCTGCTTTCTTTGTAATCGTCTTCCCTTACCACAACATCAAGGGCCGTATTCAATGTCACCGTGAAAACTTTCATTTTTACCCCACAATAGTCCAAAACCCCGGGAATGACTCTCGGGGTTTTTAACATTTTTATTTATCCTTTTACACTTAATCTTACAAGAGCACGGCCAAGCTTTGCTTCGGCAATCCTTAACTCCTTGTCGTCAAGGTTACCCTGTGCGATCTTCTGCTCCGCACGCTCTTTTGCACGCTGTGCACGCTCTGCGTCGATGTCCTCGGCCCACTCCCATGTGGTTGCGAGCAGATGACAGGAACCGTCCATCACGGACAGCATTCCGCCGATGCAGGCAGCAGTTCTTCTGGTGCCGTCGGGAAGGACTATGTAGGCCTCTCCCATGCCCAGTGCAGTGCAGTAATTCGTATGGCCGGCCAAAATGGCAAGGTCACCTGTGATGCCGCGGCATTTAACACGCTCGACTTCGCCTTCGAACAAAAGGCCGTCAGGTGTACCTATACGTATCGGAAATGTCGCCATAGACAGCCTCCTTTATGCGTTCTTAGCTTTCTCAAACACTTCATCGATGGTGCCCGCAAACAGGAAGCAGCTCTCGGGGATCTCGTCGCATTCGCCGTCGAGGATCATCTTAAAGCCTCTGATGGTCTCCTTAAGAGGAACATACTTACCTTCAAGACCGGTAAACTGCTCGGCAACAGAGAAGCTCTGTGAAAGGAATCTCTGTACTTTACGTGCACGGTTAACGGTAAGCTTGTCTTCTTCGGACAGTTCGTCCATACCCATGATGGCGATGATATCCTGAAGTTCCTTGTATCTCTGAAGCACCTTCTGTACGGAACGGGCAACTTCGTAGTGCTCGATACCTACAACTTCGGGTGTAAGGATACGGCTGGTGGAATCAAGAGGATCCACAGCGGGATAAATACCCTGGCTGGCGATATCACGGGAAAGAACCGTGGTTGCATCCAGATGGGTAAATGTCGTTGCGGGTGCGGGGTCCGTTAAGTCATCGGCAGGCACATATACGGCCTGGATGGATGTGATGGAACCCTTTCTTGTGGATGTGATACGCTCCTGAAGAGTACCCATATCCGTTGCAAGAGTGGGCTGATAACCAACGGCGGAAGGCATACGTCCGAGAAGTGTAGAAACCTCGGAACCGGCCTGGGTAAATCTGAATATGTTATCGATAAAAAGAAGCACGTCCTGATTCTTAACATCACGGAAATACTC
>JAEEGL014239544.1_pt1 | contig 36742 bp, 45 predicted proteins | sample 9134231 | NCBI WGS metagenome assembly JAEEGL01 (sample SAMN16246548, study PRJNA631951) | gut metagenome | biome: gut microbiome; feature: rumen; material: fiber-attached | host: Bos | place: Iran: Karaj | collected 2018-10 | reverse complement strand
TGTTCCTGATGGATCTCTTGGTAGTCCTTTTCTTGAACTTGAAGATGAGGATGAAGAAGAGGACTGGGAATAATGAGAGATACTTTGTTTTATAAGGTGCCACAAAATGAACGACTTCAGCGATTTGATAATGCAAATTCTGTTTGTTGTGATAACAGTGACTTTCACTATAATTACGATAGTGGGAACATTATCATTATAAACAACACTGGAATTCAAACAGTGGTATTTCTACCGGAAGAATTGTATCCTGATGAATTGTAAGTATTAACTCCAAATAAAATATGGGATGTTAAAAAGAAATAGATTCTAGAATAATTATTATCTGTATATGTAATGAACTATTTCTTTTTTCTTGGTTTTAGATAGTTCTCTATGTTACTTAATACTATAGCGTTTGTTTCTTTCTATATTATAGATAAAAGTCTTAAAATAAAATTTTTAGACCTTTTTTGATTTGCCTCTAAGCGATCTTTAACATCCTTATATTTACTAGCATCATATGAATAATCTACTGGATATTCTCCTCCATAATTATCCTTCATCATATAATACATATCTGGATCTTGTTTTCTTATAGTTTTTTCCATCTTTCTAGAACTTACAATTGGTATATTCTCTACTGGCAACTTTGAAATATATTTTCGCATATTATCTTTAATTGAATTATAGGGAATAGTCGCTTTATATCTTATATCATAGTCGTCTTTATCCCAAAACCAGCCAGCTCCTGGTTTGTTACCGGTAATAGCTGTATATTCTTCTTGAGCAGCATTTAAAACTTTATTTAAACGTTCTTTTTGAATTTTAATAGGTTTATCTTTGTTTGCTGCAATAGTATCTAAAAATGCTACAGACCACTTTTTAGTCACTAGATCTAGTGCTATTTTTGCAAAAGCAGTTCTAGGCCTAGCGTAAAAATTTGGACCTTCATAATCTTTTGTGAATCTAGAACCCTTTTTAGGATAATTTTGCCTCAATGCTATTAATAAACTATTTGCATCATTAGCAGTTAACCCTTCAAAATCTCTAGAGTTTCTACTTATAGAAACACCAGCTCTTCTTTTGCTAGTATTTTTTCTTCTTTGTTTACTTCCTTTACCTTTATAAGCTTCTTGAAGGTCTTGCTTTAAAGTGTGTACTTCTAATAACTGTTTTCTTTTTATTTTAATCACTTCCTAAATTAAATTTGGTTTGTATATATATTATATGGGCGAACTAGGTTATTTGGATTAACCTAGCCAGAGCAACCCATTAGGGTTAATGCATCTGGTAAGGTCCAAGACCTAGGGAGGTGTACTATGAACGCTAAAGACATGTGGAATGCTACGAAGACTATCGGTGCCATCTGTGGCCTGGTTCTTGCAGCTGACAAAGTGACTGAAAAAGTTACGGGTCAGGATCTGTGGGATAACGGCGTCGAGTTGGGCAAGAAGATCTTCAGCGGCTCCAAGAACAGCGGTCAGAACACCTAGCAGAAACTAATGTTTCTGCACCCCGGAGCAATCCGGGGTTTCTTTTTGTTATTGCTTTAATATTAATAAATTTTAATTGCATATATATTGTACCAGTGTAATCTAGTTTATCTGGATTACAAAAAACCTTTTAAAGGAGCGTGTTAACATGATTAACATTACTGAAAAGGCAAAGGAAATGCACGATCGCCACATCGTTGAAATGCGTCTTATGGCTGAAAAGACCATTACGGATATTACCAACAAGGCTAAGGCCGCTGGTATGCCTGTGAGTCGCGTGCAGCCGATTATCGACGATATTAACAATAAGCTCAACGTTAATATTGCCGAGTCCGAGAGGATGTACCAGGAGTTCTTGCAGAAGAACGCCTAAGTACAACCTCTCAAAAAGAAACCTTGCAGCAAGTGAGGTTTCTTTTTATCTGTACTTCCCACCTTTAGGCCCAGGACCACTTTTAGTAATAGCATGGAATGTACTTTTACTATGAGTGTGTGGACCTTTCTTTTTAGGCTTGAGATCTTTTAGATCAGGTTCTGGCATACCAGTTAAAGTTGGGTCTATCTTACCTGTTTTAACCTTATCACTTAATTTACCCAATTCCTTATCACTAACATCAAATACATCCCTTTCATTTGCCCAGGGATCTTCACCATAAGTTTCAATAACTCTTTCAATATCTTCTTGAAGTGTTCTTACTTCTAACGTTTTTTTCATTATTAAATCAACTCCTATAAAAATATAACTTGTATATATATAATGTCTACAAGGAACTACAAAACTTAAACCGAAAGGATTGGTGCCAGATGAATAACAAGATTCAGATCAAAATGTGGGGTCAGCAGATCTTTGTTGCTACTGTAAAGGACAACGGTACGGTGTGGGTGAATCACATGCAGTGGGAACGTTACTGCTATCCCAATATGGAATCCCACATTTGCATGAACGCTAATTCCGCAAAGTATGGACGCCGAGTCAGCAGCTACAGCGGCGGATATACACAGGAATTTACGCTGGTGGATCACAGAGATAACTTCGACAAAACGTATCAAATTCCGGAAGAAGTCGAGACCACTGAAGACCTGGTAAACTTCATCGTAGAAGAACTCGCCGACGAAGGGTACACTCCAAAACGTCGTAATGGCATTTCCTGGGATGAAGTCGGAGAAGAACTTCCTCGCTACAAGATGGTAGAAACAAGAAGTCGAGTAGAACGAGGAAAAGTCTTCCGCGTGTAAGGCCCCTCAAAGAGCAGACTAGCAACACTGCTCTTTTTATTTTAACTTCTATAATTTGTTCAAAAAAATAAAAGAAGTCTAGGCATATACCTAGACTTCTTTTTATATAAACTTACTTTTTATTCATAACTTCTTCAGCACTAGCTTTAGCATCCTTAATATCTTTAGGCATTTCTTTAGAATGCATTATAATATGCTCTAATACCATACCATGTGTCCATTCATCATGAGCTATATCTTTTAATAACTTACAAAACTCTTGTTCCTCAGTCATCTCAGCTAATTCCATATAAGTTACAACATCATCATATTCTTCAACAGCTCTTTGTTTAACTATATCAATAAAGCTATGAGCATCTTTAAGATGTTCATCTACATGAACCAGATTACTATTTTCTCCAGCAGCTTCCATAGCAGATAAAGCATCAAGAAGCGAACTACTATTAGACCCATTTGATTTAAGTACCTTAATATTGTCAGCCATATTTTAAATCCCTCCTTGTTCCATTAGAGATCTAAGTCTATTAACATCTTCTGTAGAGAATCTCAATGTCTTTTCAGTAGGTGAAATAAACTTAATCGCTGGGATAGTTACTGGTAACTTACCATATGTCTTTAATGTATCATCTATTATATCAAACAATTCATCCAAATCATATTTATCCTCTTCATTCTTTTTAACTAAATATGATATAAACTGATTATCTAAAACAGCATTAATCAAATCATGATTCCTATTCAACGCAGTAACTCCTATAGCTAATATAATCTGTAAAGCTTTATCTTCTATTTTAGATATCACTTCAGTTTCTATATACTTGGTAAGACCATTAACTATTTGATTCTTGGTTAACATAATATATCACCTCTATTAGATATAGGTGGGAGGAGATCATCCTCCCTAATTAATAAGAAGGACAATCTCCTCTCTTTACAATATGTTAGTTATTAACCACCAGTGCTTGTGCCAGTAGCTTCCGGTGTACTAGTAGTAGGAACTGGAGGCGTAGGATAAGGAACAAAATAAGGTGGTAATGAAGAAACAGGCATTACCGCAGCTTTTCCATATCCGGGAAGCAGATTCTCATTAGGTATGGCAATTCTAGTCATACTCTGTAACTGAGCTATCTGACCTTGAAGAGCGCCAAGAGTAGCATTCTGTGTAGCATTCCAAGCAAGCTGACCACTAATTTGCTGCTGTAAACCACTAGCAACGCCATCTGTGTATCTATTGCTTCGAAGCTCACTTATTTCAATATCTTTAGCATTAATCTGCTGGAAAAGACCCATCTCATATCTAGTGACAGGTTTATCACCTGGATCAGAATTCCTATTACCTAAAAGACCAGTTAAACCACCAGCCATATCAAGAAGGCCGAGCGCTGTGCCAGCGATCGAGTTATCCACTATTTCTAGTGGCTCAGACTATCTCTTAACTTAACAATAGTTAAGCAAACCCGTTTCGAGCTGTGACAAAATCAGCCCTACTCCCCTTCTGAGGGATAGTCGTTACAGGATTGGCTATCATTAAGATAACTTTCCCACGGGATTCCCTTCAGCACATCTGGTAAGGGTTCCCCGTTAGCAAACTGTTCTAAATCTACTTTTTTATATCCATAGCTTTTAAATCCACACACTTTTTGTTTCTTTCTTATACTTTCAGTTATACGGTCATTATTAGTATCAATATATTCTGCAGCTTCTTTTGGACTTTCAAAAACATAAACATTATTTCTAGAATCTACTAAAATTATTATTCTGTATCCTTTAGATGCATAGATTTTCTTTAAGTTATTTAACGCCCTATCCTTAGATCCACCTAGATTGTTATTATAAGAATGTAAAGAATTATACTGCTCGGTACACCATTCAAGATTATCAACTCTGTTATCAGTTTTTATACCATTCTTATGATTAACATCACTATAGTTATTAGGATTTGGTATAAATGCTAGAGCTACTAGCCTATGTATACAGAACGACTTCATTTTACCATTTTTGTATAAATTTACCTTCTTATAACCGTCTCTATGAGCTTGTTCTTTAATTATAAATCTCCCAGGTATAACTTTCTTGCCATAAGTTTTTCTTAAAGAAATAACCGTACCAAAAGATCCTATTTCATAAAGTCCTTCATATCCAACAATTGGTTTGAAATCTTCTATTAACTCAGACATTTAATTGATTCCTTTCATAAAGTAGTTTTAGATATTATAAAACAGTTTACCCTACTTGTCAAGTAGAAAAGGTTTTAAGGGCATCTACTAAATACCCATACCTAAAGCTGTACCACTAACCCCTTTACTTGCATAATCCATAAAGCAACAACTCCTTTATTATGTATTTATTACAAATCTATCTTACTTATGCGCACTCAGTTAAATAGATTTATAATCAAAAGAAGTTTAACTAAATTGTATAGAATTTTCTGACAATTCCCTCAATCTTTGTTCAAAATTTTTTAGGTCAGTTTTAACAAAAATATAATCAAACTAAATTTGGTTTTATAAATATATAAAACCATATATTAAATCTATATAAGGGGGTTATAACATGTTTGGATTTGGTAAAAGCAGCATTTGGGAGCAAGACTGGCCTTATTTTGCTATAACTGGGGTTATGCTTGCAATCGCGTTTGTAACTAAGAAAGATCCTGCCGAGAATACTGATAATAATGTCACTATCGATCTTAAAACGAATGAAACTTCTAATATTGAAGTTAAAGTCGAAATTAAAGACACTGATAGCGACGTTATTACGTATGCCGAAGTGATGGATCATATCTATAGCTGGTTTAAAGGCGAAGGTAAAAGTGGATTTTCGCTTGTTAGATATGATAAACTCGGGGATAGCACCCAAATTACTATTAAGTATTATGATAGGCTTGGGAACACATGCGAAAATAACAACACAGTTTTAAATGGAGAAATGAATGATAGCTTAAATAAAGCATTCGATTTCTTCAATACATTTCTAGTGAGAGATGAAAAAAATAAAGGGGTTTAAACCCCTTTATTTTTATTTATTAGTTTAATATTATAAGTATATATTATTGGTGATATAAAAACTCTGAAAGGATGTGTTACAATGGATTTTATGAAATTCTTCAACAAGAAGAACAGTGATGATACCGTTGTTACTCTTTGCGCGATCGCAATCGGAGTCATTGTTGGTTGCATGTTCATTTCTCATGAAAAGAACGAGAGGCGTAAAGAAGAAAATAGTGTGAACGATCTCCGTAATTTCGGGAGACAGTGGCTTCTTGATAACGGATGCAGAAATTGTGAAGCTACAGTAGTTAGCTTCATAGAAAATGATGGTTCTCTTGTATCGGAGATTACAGTTTACGATAGTATTGGAAACATCATTTATAGAGTTACCAGAGTGGATCCAGATATTCCATCAGAATATATTGAGGTTCTTATCTCCAATACACTGGCGTTTGATACATTTGAAAACCCTGCATAAGGGTTTTCTTTTTCAAATTCCATTTGTATATATATTATGCGAGTGTAACTAGGAAGTCGTAAAAGCGCTAGAGCGACTTAAAATAAATCTAGTTTAACATAAATCAAATCTAATTTCAATAACCTGAAGGAGGTTGTTATTATGACTACTATGAACATGTTTGGAGTGAAGGTTGGACCCAACGCAATGGGTTGGGGCATCGCGATGGGCGCTCTTGTCCTTGCTGGAGAACTTATCAAGGACTACACCGTGAATAAGCAGGTCACGGTGGATGGCGCTGTTCGTGCAACGGCTGCTGCGGCGGCCACTGGCGTTAGCACGGCTATTGGCACTCAGGTGTTCAACAACATGAGCGCCAAGATGCAGCGTGCTGCCGGGATTGCTTTTATCGCCTCCTTCTTGGCAGGCGTCTTCAGCAATCCCGAGCCGAAGGTTGCTGCTGCTCAGCATCAGCAGCATCCTGAAGCTGTCGTGGTCGACGCTGAAGTAGTTGGCTAAGTTGTAATTTAAGGGCAGACTTGTAACACTGCCCTTTTAATTTATATTTTGAAAGGAGAGATTCTTATGTTTAAGAAGCTTAGTACTATTCATAAGTTGCTTATCCTGGCTACTGGTATTGGTATTGGGTATATTGCGCCCAAGGTTTTTAAGGCTCTCACCCAGAAGGGTGAGATTCACCTTAATAACTTCCGCGATGCAATTAATGGAGCCTTTGTGCCTGATGCTACTACTACGGTACAGTACAGGTTTAATCCCTATGCCTGCGGAAATGCCGGAGATATCACGATTTCTCTGCGCGATCGAAACCGTCAGTTGCTGGGATATCCTATTACGGTTAGTAAGGTTATCCTGACACAGCGGGATTACGACCGTTTTCGTAGGTCGAACAACGTTATCGAGTTGTCGATTAGAGATGCCATTAGCCCTGAGAATCTCCGCGATAGGGCCCGTGCACGGCATCGTCGAAATCGTCGATAACGGTAAAAGAGACTACTCAAACTGAGTAGTCTCTTTTTTTTAACATGCTTATTTCTTAGTTCCTCTTTCCCAAGCAGCTCTACTATTTAAACGTAAAGCTGCTTTAAGTTTATCATGAGCTGCTTTTTCTTCAGGTGTAACTTTACCACCTGCTAGACGAGCTCTATACTCTCTTTCTTTTTTCTTAAGATTACCTAAAAATGACTGAACTCTTTCGGACTTTGTAGTAAAATCTTTACTAGGTGGTGGCATTATACCAATAGACGGAGTTCTAGGACCAGTAGTTGATCCAGCATATGTTGTTCCATTATTTATTGCATCAACATATGCATCTGAGTCATCACCAATATCTCCACCTGGATTATTTCCAAATGCTTCTGGTGGTAACTCCCCATAATCATATGGATTATAATCTTTAGCATATCTTTCTTCAAATCTTTTTAAATCTTCTTTTAAAGATCTTACTTCTAAATATCTTTTCATGTATAATCATTCTCCTTTATAAACTTTGTAATATTTTGTTTAAGTTAGCTAATAAAGTACTCTTACTTTGGCCACTAGATTGTTCAAGTTGATTACCAATCTTAACCATAGTTCTCATATCTTTACCAGCTTTACCTTTAGCTACATTACCTGTATTAGCACTTAATGAATCACTAATAAACTCCATTGGTTTCTGAACTAATGACTTAAATACAGTCTCTGGATCAGATCCATTAGATGCTTTTATAATGTTTTTAAGCATTGGGTACTTCTTTGAGTTCTTATTAGTAGTTAATACTTTAGTTACTTCATTCTTTAAGCTATTAAAAAAACTAATGCTCTTCTTTAACTTAATTGGATCTCCAGTAATACCACTAACTATTGTTTTAGTTATCAGATTAGATAACTCATTTGAATTAGGAGTAGACACTATATCTGAGCTAGTTGGATTCTGATCTTTGATACTAGATGAAGCAATCTTAGGCATCTTATAGTCAAATCTGTCAGAATTAGCTTGTTTTCTTTTTGGCTTTGGTTTAAAACGTCTAGCATTGTTTGATTCATTAACTAAAGTACTTTCATCATATACTTTTTCATTATTAAGTAATTTAGCATCTAATTCATCTGCACTATTAGAAAGTTTAAAGTCTGGTAATAACCTAATAGAATCTGCATCTCTTTTTATACGGCTTCTTCTTCTTTCCAGTGACTGAAGTTTTTTCTTCTCGGAATTAGTATCAAATAACTTTTTTAACGAGCTAATGTTATCGTCACCTTGAGTTGAATATGTATATGACATTAGATCATCTACATCCTGTTTAGGGATTGAAACACCATTTTTCTTCATAAGTTTTAAATTATCTACATAATCTAAGTAAAACTGGTTTCTTCCATGCTTTTCGTCGCGAAGTTTTCTTGCTAAAGCATGAGATCCACCAGCATCATGTTTAGCTTGCTTATACTTAACTGGATCAAACTTTTCAGCATATAAAGTACCTTCAGTAGTATTAAACTGTAACTGATCTATCTTATCTTTATTGTGTTTAAGCTCTTTGCCAAGCTTCTTTTGGAAAGTTGATACCAGTCCTAAATCTGGGTTTAATAAAGAATCTCCATAGGCTTTAACGGACTTAACAAATCTTCTAAAAGCTTTTGTATCTTTACTAATAGAATCCGTATCAAAATGTCTTCTTAATCCACCTACTCCTCTAAAATCAACATCTCCATAATTAGCTTTCTTGGTAGTTAAGTCAAACATCAAGTTATCCAAATAGTTTTTAAACTCATTCCTAGACATATGCTGTCTTTTCTCTTTAAGATCTTTTTTAAACTTTAAGAATTCATTATTGCTAGCATGTTTCTTTCTAGAAAGATACTTTGCAGCCCATCTACCACTAGTATTACTCTTTTCTTTTACCCAATCAAATCCATCTTTATCAAATGCTTCAGAATATCGTGATGATTCTACTTGTAATGATGCTAACAATTCATGCATTCTTCTAGCATATCTTTTTGCGCGTTTTTTAGTATTAGCAGATAAACTACCATCTCTATCAAGATTATTAGTATTATAAAAAGATTTAACTGATCCGCCTGATAATTTTCCCCCTAGAATAAGATCATGGACAGGATTTGTAGCTCTTTCAAGTTCCATATCATCAATTCTATTTTTAAATCTAGAAATAATACTATCTCTTTCTTCTTTGGATGCCGACTTAAGTTTTTTCTTAGCAGCTTTGATATCTTTAACTAAAGAAAGATACTTTTCATTATTCTTATGTCTTTCGCCAGATGTATATTTGTACAAATTTTTAGTACTCCCAAAGTCATTCTTTTTATCATATTCATATGCGTTTTTATCAAATGCTTCGGAATATTGAACCGATTCAGAATACCCTAAATCTTTCATCTGATCTAATACTGTTGGGGATTCAATATCAGATTTTGATGTTATATCTTCAACAACACTTTTAGCAAGTTCATGATAAAATTTTTCAAATCTATGAAACTGTTCTTCTCCTACATCATATCTATTAGCACCAGGTTTTCTTAACTTACTTTTCTTAACTCTAATAGGTATAATCTCTGATTGATCAATAGCAGTTCCATTAAGACCATATAATCCATTCATCAATACTTTCATAATAGACTTTACACTAAGTCCCTTTTTATTAAGCTCTTTAACATAATTTCTTAAATTCTTTTCACCACGTTTAAAATTTCCAGTACTAAGATCTCTAACAATTATAGATGCTGGTCTATTAGACATTTTACCAACTAATGCACATTTACCACTACGGGTACAAGGATCTTCATAGCTCCTACTATTTTGATCGATGTCATCATCATATCTAACATTAGCCCCAAAGTTTTTCCAATTAAAATCTTTAGATTTTGGATTAAAAAGATCTCCCCCAAATTGATAATAATTACCAGCGATTGGACCGTGCCATGCTATTGTATGATTATGCCTTCCGGTTGCTTTTACTCCCTTAATCGGTGCATTTAGAAAATATGCGCCAACAGGTATAGACTTACGTTGCTTAGATTTTTTTCTAGACTTTCTAGTTGAGTTTTTGGATTCGTTCAATCTTAATTTATATTTCAAATGAAATCACTTCCTGTTGTAAAAATTTTATGTGGTTTTTTGTATATATATTCTATTAGTGTTCTAGATCTTCAAATCTTTATAAGAGGGTCTTAAGAACATAATTATCTACTCTATAAGGAGGTATTTGTATGGTTACAAAAGCGTCATTAGCTAAGCAGCGGTATTTAAAAAAGTTTTTAATGTTTGATCAATTTAACTTAGACTTCTTTTATGAGAATCTACCAGCTAAAGAACAAGTAGATTGTCTCAGTAAAGCTTATGGAGATAACTTCAAGATCCACAAGTCTGCAATTGATGGATTAATCTATTTAAGATCATTGAATATTACAGAGCTTGCTCACAGATGCTCTAATGATAATGATCCTGAATTATCAGCTCTGCTTTCTAAAGAAAAGTTCTGTACGATAGTTTTCGATGCAGAGCATGATGAATTTAATGATGTAATTGTTAAAACTGGCTCAAACACAAAACCAGTAGTTAAATGTGTAGATTTTGTTAGTTTTTCTGATCTTAAGTATCTTACCGATTCTGATATGTTCTCAGATGTACGGCATTATTTGTATGAACACTATGTAAAGCCATATCTTAAATATAAGTACAGTATTGAGACTATTAATAAGAAAAAAGTCTTTAAAGAAACTGATATTAGTCTATATGATCATTTAAGTAAAGATGTTGAACTTTATGTTGGAGATCATACATTCCACTTTGAAGAGATAATTAATAACACTTATAAGATTAAAGTTACTGGACCAAAGATGACTAGATACGGTACTATTATTGAAGGAACCTTTGGTAAAGAAGCAGTTCTAGAACAAGATGGTGTTAAGATTACTATTAACACCGCTAAATAGTTTCTATAATTTGTTCAAAAAGAAAGGTGGTAATTTGATATGAAAAAGGTTTTTAAGGTAACTGCTAAGTTTGAAGGGACCTGCGAATTTTGGTTTGACGCAAGTCAAGTTAAAACTAAGGAAGATGCTGCTCGTGAAGCAACAAAGAGATTGTACAATGGGGATATGGGGCAGTACTTCAAGCCTATTGATGTCACTATCAGAGAAGTAGAAGAATCCCAGATTAAAGATGAATTCTTCACTAACTAGAAAGGAGAAATTATAATTGACTATTAGTGTTCCTAATGTAACCTTGGATCAGTTGATTATTTGGGTTAACAACTTCAGTATGTTTTCAGTAGTAGCTACATTAATGTATTTGTGGTATGTAGTTGTTAGCTGCATTATTAATGGAGATTATAAGTTTAAAGGATTTAAATTTATTAAGAAACTTATTTTGATGTTCTATCCATATGGACTATACCGGTGGTTCTTATATGGAACTAGTTATGATTGTACAGTGCTTGTAATGGCGACTATTGCTATTGGTGGTATTTCATGTGTATTGCTAGTATGTTTTGCAGATCAGTTTGAACCACAAAAAATTAAAGATATTAGATCTAGAAATGAATATCTTGAAAAAGAAATCCAACGTAAAAATGGAATTATTGAAAACTATAGGATTGATCAAATTGCACTTTATAAAAGTTTAGAGGAAGCTAAAACTCAATCATATCAGAAAAATACTGATAGCGTTGATGAGCATCTTACTAATTGGGCGTATGACCCGAAGGAGTTGAATTGAGATGACTATAACTATTCCAGAAATAGATATGTTTGAAGTTATTAGTTTTATTAGTATTGCTAGCTACTTTACAGTAACACTTATAAGCTGGTTACTGATATGTATGGCTATTAGTATTGGTGGCACAACTTTTACAAAATTTGTTGATAAGGTTAAATGGGTGTTTTGTATAGCTTTAGTAATTAGTCCATTTGGCATCTTCAAATGCTTTCAAAACTTACATCCATTAATTGCAGTTGGAATGTTCTTGTGTAGTTTCATGGGGTGTTTGATTATCTCATTTCCAAGAAGCTAACTATTTAGTTAGTTGAACCTATAGATGCGCTTATGGCTGAGAATACATTAGTGTTCTCAAAGACAATTTTAATGGGAGGAATTTTACTATGATTGACAAGAGATTCATTGGAGTTGAAGAAGTAACTGTTAGTATCGGTTCTGAAGATCTAGACATTTTGTGCAACACTGGTAAGTACAGCATCGAGCACAACTTCGAAGAGTATCTCCCTTTGAAGAGCGTTGAAGAAATCAAACTTATCAGAAACACATTCGGAGATAACGCTAAACTCATTTTGGCCTATCTGGTTGGTTTGTGCGAAGACAACTGTGGTGAAGATGATAAGATCAACACCATTCCCTTTGGGAATCTGGATATTACGGCTAAAGTGACTGATGAAGGCGTATTTGTACATTGGAGTAAAGAAGTAAAATAATCTAACTCTAAATAGGGAGAAGCCTAGTAAAACGCTTCTCCCTATATTTTATATACAGGAGGTGTATTTTTTGAATTATAAAAATAATTTAAAGCTGCTGGTAGTTATGCTGTTTAATAATGTTTGCCTTTTAAAGGATAGTTGTTACAATGACTGCCCATTAAAATGCGGATTTAGTGATCAAGAATATCGATGCTTTTTTGCTTGCGGAGAAGACGATGTAGCACTTGACTTCTCTAATAGTGTGTTTCAAGACAGAGGAAAGGATCCTCCCACCCAATTAGTAAAATTGAGATCTTCGTCTTGTAGTGAAAGACGAAATGAATGTAGCAACTGCAGCTGGTATACATTTGATCAGATTTATTACTATTGTAAATTGTTTAGAGTGCTGTCGCGTCGTAGTTTAAACAAAATTTAGAAAGGGGATTATTATAATGGATAACGAAATCCTTAAGCAGGTAATTGAGGTTATATGTAAAATGAATGATCCAAAGTTCATTTCAGCCCTTCAGCATATTGGACAAGTTTGTCGTGAAAAATCAGATGTTCTAATCAATCTTCAAGATATTCAGAACCGTTTTGATGCAGCTCAAAACGAAATTAATAAGTGCAATAGCAAACTTAAGGAGCTTATTAAATGAATAAAATTGATAAGGAAAATTACATTAATAGACTTGCTCATAAGATGTGCTTTTTTAACATAGTTTTAAGTGATCCGAAACTTACAGTTAAAAGGAATACTCTTTATAATAAGTTTAAATTTGAGAAAAACAGAGCGAAACATATTGCCGGGGAAAGGATTGCTCTTACATGTAAAAAAGATCTTTTACTTACATATGCTTGGGTGAGACTTACAACTCAGTTTAAAAAAGAATTTAAAAGGTTGTGTAAATGACTTATCAAGAAGTACTACAGTCAATTTGGGGTAGTAATCCGCCACAATTAGATAAAGATGATATAGAACGTTTGGATGAGAAGTATGAAGATATTAGAAAAAGAATTGATTCTAATCTTGATTACTTTACCAAACTTTGCGTATTAAACTCTTATGCGCATGAACAAAATATAGCAGTAAGTAGATTGAATAATGTGGCAGATCAACTTACTAAAGCTCTTGATGAATATGTATATAAGATTTGTAATCCAGAGGAGGAATAATTATGATTAGTCAAAAGTTTCCCTTTGAAAATTGCACCAACACTGATAGCTTTAAAAATTTTAAGTACGAGTATTGTTCAAAAATGAATAAAGTAATGGACTTCAATGAGATGGAAAACCGTTTAGAGGGAATTAAGAGCGGTATGTTTTCAAGTTATGAATATATTGCTGATGGATCTCTTTTTGTGGAACCAGAAGGCATTGTAGAGGAAACAGACAAATTTGTGATCAAAATTGTTCCGTCTGGTAAAGTTGATAATGATAAGTCTTACTTTAAACCAGATGAACTAGAGGTGATCATTGAATATGAAGGCGATGATTAATGTCTAACTATTATGCTTGGACCAAAACCAATTGGTTCCGAGTTAATAATGAATTCACTTTTAAACATATCTTAAGCCAGTTGGTGGTATTCGGTTGCGAAGACAACAGCTTAATTCATAAGAGCTATGAAGGAAAGGACGGTTATTTCTATCACAAATTAATGTGTTACGGAGATATCGTCGGTCCTTACAATGAAGCTACTGGTGATTATGAAGATATTGAAGAGGTTTTATACAAGCCTCTTCAACATCTTCTTCCTAGTAATGAAGATGTGTTTGTACTAAAATATGTCGGAGTTGAAAATCTCCAACTTATTGACTCTGGATATACTATAGTGACTAAAGAAGATATAGTATATAGCCATATTGATAGAATTATTGACCAGAAAGTAGAAGAGTTAGTCGGCTCAAGTAATATAATTATAGACTTTGGCTATAAAGATTCCGCCACCGAATATATAATCAATTCTGATAAGGAGGCTGAATAATGGATCTAAATTTTGATACTCTCTATTCTGGGTTTGCTTCTAAAAGTAGGGTTCAAAACAACTACGATATCAGATTTGTAGTTTTTGAATATAGCCCAGATCCACACAAAAATAAAGAGGACAGATTCACTCAGATTGTAGATGGGTATTTCCCTTACCCCAAATTATTTCCGTTTAAGAATGCCCATCAATTCCCTAAGTTTATGTTTGAAAGTAAGGGCGTATATGACCCAAATACTCACGAGAATGTCTTTAACCCTGTTAAGGGGAAATATTACACTTTCATTCTGATATATCAGTTTTATAGATATAAAAAGAAAATGAAAGTCAAGTATAAAAGAACTGATTTATTTTATAAATGAAATAAAAACTAGAGACCATCTATAGAGTCTCTAGTTTTCTTTTTATTAACTATTAGGTGTTACTGTAACTCTACCATTACTTCTAGTAATGGTGTAATCTTCTATCGCATCAAACTGACTTGCTCTAGCAGACCAATTGGTAGCAGATTTATATGTATCTAATAAAGCTCTTGGGACTAATATCTTACATGTAGTATTTAGACCACCACAATTAGCTAAACGCATAGCAAACTTAAAAGTACTACTTCCAATAATTAAATACTGTAAATTAGTCATATTAAGCATACCAGTCATGGTAGAATTACTCAAAGTTGAGAAATTGGAAATATCTAGCACTTTCATTTTACTGCAACCACTAAACATATAGTTAAAATTAGTACATTTGGAAACAACCCAATCAGACAGATCTAATGAGACTAATGAAGAACACGTATAGAAACAATAGTTAAGTGATGTTACCTGGCTTACATCCCAACCAGTTACATTTAAATTAACTACTCCAGTACAGTTCTGAAATACACCATTAGCTGTAGTTAATTTTGTAGTAACACCACTATCATAGATCCAACCACTACAGTTAATAGTGGTTGCACCTTTACAGTTATTACACATATTAGCTAATGTAGTTATCTTACTAGCGTGTACTCCTGAAAGATTTATATTAGTCATCGCAGAACAACTCATAAACATATATGACATAGAGTTTATATTAGGAGAAGTTTGTATTATACCAGTAACATCTACATTCTTTAGTTTACTACAATTATAAAACATATATGAGGTAGTAGTAGTTGCTTCACTATACCAATCAGATATGTTAAGATTGACTAATGCAGAATCTCCATAGAACATATATGAAAAAGTTGTACACTTAGTAAAGTCTAAACTATTTACATTATTTAAAGTAGTAAGCTTACTACAGCCTCTAAACATACTTCCAGCATTAGTTACTTTAGAAGTATCCCATTCTGTGGAAAAGGTTATAGCTGTTAATGCAGAACACCCATAAAACATACTAGCCATAGTTGTGCATTTATCAGTAATGCCCCAATTAGTAAGATTAAAGCTAGTTATCTTACTACAGCCTCTAAATATATTAGAAAAATTTGTTACATTAGAAACATCTATATCAAATAGACCAGTTAAAGTTGTTAATGCAGAACACCCATAGAACATATAATTCATTGCTTTTAAATTGGATGTATCTAGATCAGTAAAATTTACAGAAGTTAATGCAGTACAATTGTAGAAAGAGTATTGCATATCTTCTACATTAGTTACATTTAAGCTACTTAAATTTACAGAAGTTAATGCAGAACACCCATAAAATATATACTCCATATCTGTACAAAATTCAGTATTCCATATAGAGGGATCTATAGTAGTTAAAGATGCACAGTCTCTAAATGTACTGGACATATTTCCAATTAGTATAGATCCCAAATACTCTGCTGTTTCAACCGGAAGGGACGTTATAGTATCATAATTAGCTATATGATCTCTAGCATAATAAGTCAGATCAACTGGTCTATTTCCGTTATTCATAAATAGAAATGATGATTTCTTTAGTAGAGACATACTATTCACCTCTAACTAAAATCATCATCTATTGCTATACAACCACCATACCAAGTATCTGTTTCACCAAAATGCATTAAAGTAATAAGATTCTTATGAGTTAATTCAGGAGCAGTTTCATCTTGCCACTTAATTGAATTAGGCCAAGTTATAACCCAATTAGCATTACTTAAAGTCATTAGAATAGATATAACTGAACCTGTGCTAGTATACTCAGAACCTAATGCTGATAATGCTACAGTTGAATTAGTAACAACATTTATTAAAAACATATTAGATTCGTTAGGATCTACAGTGAAAACTCCACTATACTTGTTAACAGTAACAGCTTTCTCTAATGATTTAGACAATCTCTTGTTAACTAAAAAATTTTTTAAAGAATCAAAAGTATCAACAAAGTCCATTTTTTATTTACTCCTTTAACTACTTAACAATAAATCAGAAGTAGGTGCTGTAGTATCAATAGATCTTAAAATATGATTCTTACTCTGTTGTAATGAAGTATTTGGTATTTTACATCGCCTCTTTCTATAACTTGTAAAATCATTTACGCTATCTCAAATCGTATTTACTTAATCTAGTAGTATATGCAGCAGTAGCTGCGTTTGCTTCTGTATTGTCAACACCAATGTTAAATAGTCCAGCACCAGTGCTAGATGAATATTTACCACCATGAGAACATATTAAATTTCCAGATCCTTTACTCCAAAACTTATCAGGAAGCATATTGTTAGTAGCACTAGAAGAATGACTTGATGCTATAAACAAACCAATATTTGCAGCATATTCTTGAATATCAGTAATAAATCCACCACCAGATATAGTTGGTATAGTTTGATTAGTATCCTCAAAAGTTTCATTACTAACACTAGGCCAGATATACATTTTAGTTGATCTATTTTCCAATCCTTCAACAAGATGCGTAGCATTTCCCCAAAGCTCGTGTAGATCTCTCCAGTTGTTATTATTAGCTCCAGTAGCTAAGACTTTACCAGTATTGGCTTGACCTGTACCGCAAAGTGCCTGAGAATTTGGATTAGCTTTATCAAATAAAAACAACATTTGAATAGCACCTAACTGGTATATATTAAACATTCTAAATCCAGTTATACCATTAGTATTTCTAGCTTCACATAAAGTTTTCATTTGAGTTAATGTTTTTCCAGTAAGAACAGTTTTATTAACAGCAGATGTAACCATGTTGCTATTGTTAGGATCTGTAGATACTTCATACTTACTTAAATAAAAGTATTTAAGTATTTCACCATTATAAATAAATGCTCTATGTGGTTCTGCTAAAGTATTTCCAAGTCTAAATCTAAAAGGAGCTATCCACCATTTATGACCGGTGGATACTCTTTTATATATGAAATAAAATCTAGGTATCCTAACCATAGCACATCCATCTACAGTCTCGGTATACATATTACTAAAAATAGGATGTGAGTCTATTTCAGAACTAGTCATAGTTACTACATTAGAATCAACATCAATTCTTCTCCAAGTATAAGAACTTGAAACGTATTCAAGTCCAAGTATAATAGAATTACCATCATTAAAATGGCCATCTACTATACTCATTTCTAAATTTCTACTATAATTAAGCATAATAAACTTTCACTTTCTCTTTATATCAATTAAGATGAAGATATAACTAAATTGTCAGTATCAAACTCACTATTTACATTACCAATGTATTTTGTACTGGCATTAGCTTGAAAAAATGATATATTGTATGCCTTATCCACTTCTAAATTTGGAGCAGTATAATCTGGCGTATTCCAAACTATATTATTTCCCCATGTAATAACAGGTGCTGAAGAACTACCAATCAACATACTTAATACAAATACTTTACCAATAGAATCACCAGAAACGTTCGGTATTGTAATTGTTAATGCATTAGGTGTAGTTGTTGTAAAATCTAATACAAATAAACTATAATTATCAATATCTAAAGATATCGTTGATGATTGGAATGTTGAGTATACTTTACTCTTTTGAATTGGCTTTTCATACTTATCACTATTAAATCCTTCAACATCAGTAGCACTATCATCTATATAAGATAAAACTACTGTTACCTTTTCTCCACCTTCAAAAGGCTCTATAAAAGTAAATGTATAAGTAGAACTATTATAAGTATAATCATCATCTTCATCCATTCTTAATCCATTAAGATATACTGCTATACTAGTAACAACATTATTAGTTATAAAACTCTGTTGAGTCGAAGATAATACTACTGTAGTTGCACTTGAAACAGGAGTATAGACTTCTTTGGAAGTTAATAAAGAGTTAAGTACTCTCTTTTTTAATTGACTTAACTGGGAGGTAGGCATTTGTCATCACCTCTTTTATATGCTATACATGACTCACGGTAACTCTACCGTTAGATTTTGTAATTGTATAATTTTCTATAGCATCAAATTGAGATACTCTAGATGACCAATTAGTAGCATTTTGATAAGTTGATAATAAAGATGAAGGAACAAGAATTTTACAAGTGTTATTTAAATTACCACAATTAGTACTTTTCATTTGAAATTTAAAACTTGAAGATCCTATAATTATATATTCTATATACGAACTATTAAACATATTCTCCATTGTTAAAACATTACTTGTATCAAAATTAGAGATGTCTAATGTTTTTATTTCTGCGTTTGCAAACATGCTTGTCATATCTGTTACAGTAGAAGTATCCAAATTTGAAATATCTAGGCCTAAATATGTTCTAGTATGATCAAACATATATGATACGTCTATAAGAGAACCTCCGACCCACGAAGAAATATTTAGATCTACGCCACCACTACTAGTAGTTCCAACCAAATGAAACATATTAGAAGCATTTTTCAAAGAGCTAACATCCCAATTGGATAGGTTTAAACTAGACATATATTGACAATTATAAAACATTCCTTCTGCATTTTCTAATTTACTAGTATCCCATGTATTTAGAAATAACACAAGAGTTGTACCATAAGATCCACCATTACCACAGTATGCAAACATATATTTTGTAGATATTAAATTACTTGTATTCCAGGCACGTAAGTCTATACCTAGTGAGTTTCCAATTAATTTGATACTTCTAAACATTTCATCGGCATATTTCAATCTCGATGTATCCCAAGTATTTAGATGCGCCCTGTTATAAAGAGAAGAAAATGCTTCTACTGGTAAGTTTGAGCTTTTAAATATCCCAACACCGTTTTCACCTAAAACCCAATTTGATAAGTTTAAAGTATCTATAGTATATGAAGGAGAATAAAAAATACCATCAAAATTTTTAACATTACGAACATCCCAATTAGATAAATTTAAATTATTTGTATTATCTTTAAAACTCAGTTTAAACATATTTGACATATTAGTTACATTACTTACATCCCAAGACGATAAATCTAAATTAACTATTGTACTATTTTCAAAAGTGCTGCTCATATTTGTACAAAATTTAGTATCCATATTTGACACATATGCGTTTGTTATTTCTAAATTATTGCAGTTATAAAAAGCATGGGATAAATTTATAGGTTGCACTTCATTCAAATATCTAACTTGCTCTGATGGTAATGAAGTTATTGATTTATATGATTCTGGGAATACTTTTTGTGCCCAATAGAATAAATTTTCTTTAAAATATCTAGAAGAAAAAAGAGAAGTTTCTTTAGATATAGTAATTCGACCAACATAGTTTATGGTATTAGAAATTTGAGTTAAAAGAATCACATATGATGTCAATCTATTTAATGTAGGAGCCATCTTATCAGAAGTATCCCAAATAATATTATCACTCCACGCTATTACCGGAATGTTTAAGCCTAATAACATTGTAACTATTATAGATTTCCCATAAGTTCCATTTGAAAAACTTGGTACAACAACACTTATAGGAGTAATAGAAGTATTTCTGTCATCTTTTTTTGTAAAGTCTAAAACAAATGAATTAAACTTATCTATATCTAAATTTAAAGTTGTCATTGCTACTGGTTCTGACATATTATATTCTATCCCTCCTTTATTCTAACCATATTGCATATACTTTGGCATATCCAGTTTGGTTAGATTTTGACACATAACAAAGACTTAAATAATACGGTTCAGTTAATTCGGATAACCTAATTAAAGAATTAGAAATATTACTATCACTGTAAGTATCAAAATCTACAAATAATTGATTTTTTGTAGATGTACCATAAGTAAGTCCTTCAGTACACCCAACGGTACCATAATCTAAATTATTAGAAACAGTATCTTGTCTAGTAGTACTAATTTTAAGCACAAACTGACTTATATATGTATTAGTAATATAGTCTTCAAAACTCATATGTATAGAATTCCAATTAAAAAAATCTATTTTATTAACAGTATGTATTGTCGCATCTCTAAAATAGCCGCCAGAAGTATTTGGTATAAAACTAATATAATTAGCTTCTAATGTACAACTCATATCACGAGTATTAGTCACTTCCAACCCACCAGTAACTGCTGTACATTCATCACCATTTCTATACAAATATAATCTTTGTGACGTACTTTGAGTAGATGATTGAGTAATTGTTGGGAAATTATCATAATATTTAACTCTTTCATAAGCCTCTTCATAAGAACTATTTATATAAGAAGGAACTCCAGCTAAATATGCAACGGTAATAGTTACTTTCTCTTCAGAATCAAATTTATTTGCAAATACAAATGTTCCTGTTTTACTATCAAAAGTATAGTCATCAGCTTCTTCATAAAAGACTCCATTGACATATACTGAAATGTATTTAACTTTATAATTAGATACTATACTTCTTAAATTACTAGATAAAATAATATAATCAGAACCTACTATAGGTGTATAACTTTCTTTTACCGAAACTAAAGAAGATAGTATGTGTTTATTTAATTGTGTCAACTGTGATGTTGGTATTGTACATCACCTCTTTCTAATTATATTAAAAATTTTATAAAATTTTTATAAAAAGATACCCAGTTTCACTTCCTGAATTACAAATACTATAAATATAATCATATAAATCCGAACGATCTTGGCTATTATTAAATGTATAACAATCCACTCGGTTATCTCCAACTAAACTAAAATAAAAGGATAAATATTTGTTATATGATGTTCTAGTCATATTCGAAGGACCTAAAATTAAATCTAAAGTATTAATTTTAACGCTAAATCTAGTTAAATCTAATGATGTTACAAGTACATATTCTGGGGCATATTCACTCATACAATTATCAACAAATTCTCCGATATAAAAATATCTATAATCTAAACTTGCTGAAAGTGCTCCAAGACTTTGTACATCAGATGTAGTATTATGAATTGTTAAATATGTGTTAGTTGAATCAAAGAATGTATCACTAAGTTCTTGTGGATGAACTTTATCATTAGCAATATCATATACTGAAGATCCAGTATTTCTAGTATACACGGTATCTCCAGCAGGCCAATATTGCTCATAATCATATTCTTGAGAAGCCGAATTAGACGCTACTTCCATACCTAATAAATCAAATAATTCTTCAGCAATAGTTTCTCCGTTTTGAGATAAATATGATGATAGGTTTTCTGATGTACAATAATTCATTCTATTTACACAATATTCACTAACTAAAGTATCAACCGTAGCAGATGAAAAACTATAAATAGATGCTCCTATACTATTTAAATTGGTTTCGGTATTGGGCATCGGTTCTCCATTTCTAATAAAATCAATAACTTTATACATATTTAAATATCCATCAACATCACAAATAGATTGATGATTGAATGATTGTTCGTCTGGTATTCCTAAAAATGATAGAACGTATACAAGACATAAATTCCTATTTGAATCTAATTGAAGTATCGAATCGAGATCTTCTTCAGCGTACCAACCGGTATATTCAGTTATAAAATATCTAAAGTAAACACTACTTTGGTCGAAAGATAATAACTCTGAAATCATAGTTGAAGTATCAGATGATCCTGAAAGTGTGAGTCCATAAAATGTTTCTACTTCATTAAAATAATTTAATAGATCTGTACTCACAGCCCAATCTGAAGATTCAACCCAATCTTCCAAATACCACGTATCGTTTTCACCATATTGTACTTCAATAAACCCATTCTTAACGATTAATTTATTTACAGAATTAAATAATATAGACATAATCTACTAACTTTTCAACTCCTTTCTAATAGAGTTGTTATATTAAAAATAATAGGAGGTCTACTTCAGAAATAGACCTCCTATAAAATAAAATTAGCTACTACTTGTTACTTCAATACTAGATCCATACCAATTAGTACCACCATTAAATGTAACAAAAGTGATAATAGAAGGATTAGAAGTAACATCAGGAGCTTCACCAGATATCCATGTAATCTTAGAATTCCAAGTAATTGTATTACTTGTATTACTAAGATATAATGTTATAGTAGAACCATTAGTAGTGTAAGGACCATTAGATATGTTACCAATAGTAATTGAAGCATTAGTACTTAATGATAATGTAAATAATGACCCCGCGTTAGGATCAATAGTTATTGAAGCCGCAGATGTAAGTGCAACTACATTTTCAATAGGATTAGCAAACCTATTATTAATAGCTGTAGTTACAGCAGAATTAGTTGCATAATTACTTAAATCAATGTTACTAAGAGCATTATTAACAAAAGCAGTAGTAGCGATATTAGTACTATTATCTCCAGCAGTAGGAGTAGTAGCTGTACTATTTTGGAGATTAGCACCAGAAATAAGTGTACTACTATTCAAAACAGCATTTTGAGTAACAACGACTATTTTTTCATTAGCTGCTAAAGGAACAACAAATGTAATTTCTCTAGTAGATGAATTAATAGTATAGTCATCAGTTTCAACTAATAATAAACCATTTCTATATACTTCTGTAACTACAGCATTAGTAAGATTTGCTTGTGGAATTGTAACTGTTTCATTAGCAGAAGTTGTATCTTGGGTATATACCATTTTGGTAAAATTCTTCCAGTACATATATGTACCATCAGAAGTAAGTATACCGGTAGATAATGATGGGAATGAAGCTGAAGCTACATCATCATATCCATTGGTATATAATCCAACTGTCACTACGTCACCAGATATAAAGGTATCTACAAAAGTTAATACTCTTGTCGTACTATTAAAAGTATAATCAGAATTCTTAACTAATCTAAGTCCATCTAAGAATACCACCATAGAGTCATATTCGTCGGAAGTTAAGAAATCTGATGGTATAGTAACTGTATTTTCACCGGCAACTGTATTGATATTAAGTACTCTGCTAAAACCATCTGTTTTAATAAAGGAAGTATTTAACTTCCTACAAAGGGCGGCAAGCCCAGTACCATCTAAATATTTTGGCATTTTCTATAACCTCTTTCAATATTTACTCTAAAGTGGAGTATCATCATCAGGTATAGTAACTCCACCACCACCACCAGCAGAAACAAATATTACGGAAAATGAATTATAATCTGAATGCATATTATTCTCTCTCGTTTGTGTACCATAAGATGAAGTATAACCAGATGGATTAGTCCACGATAACACATAACTTCCACCATAAGGTACTTCAACTCGTACAGAACTTGCTGAACCTGTAGTTGTAGTAGTCTGATTTGTATCTGGATCAGTAATTGATAAGCTATACGACACAACCACAGCAGATCCATTTTGGTATATAAATTGTATAAATCTAACACAAGTTCTTTTCGTATACTCAACGTTAAACGTAGTATTTTCTGTAAGGGTTCCAGATACTCTATCTAAAGTAGTAATATATCCAGTAATACTGGGATTAGAAACACTATATGACGTTCCAGCATTATCTGTATGGATATAAGACGGATATATACTATTTTCATTCTCATCTACATAATTAATTGTTAAAGTATATTGCTTAATAACATTATAATTAGTAGTTTCTTCAACCTCAACATCTGCATTTTCAGAATTTGGTAAAGATCCACTTGCAGTTATAGTTATCTCTCCATCATTATTAATCCAAGCATTTGTAGCTGTATATGACCAAACATCTGAATACGTATCTCCTGGATATAAATACTCAATAGTAACTTCATCTCCACTTTCTGTACAACTAACTATAATATTATGGAGGGTTACATTACCAGTATTAGTAACAGTCCAAGAAATTGGAACGGTAGAATTTTCCTGATAAGAACCTGAATCCTCATCAATAGTAATTTCCATATTTCCATTAAGCTCTGCGGTAGTATATGTCTTAGTTTCAGATACTTCTTCGCTATTAAAACTGGCTATAGCATCAATTACAATTTCTCCAGCAACAATATCGTCTTCTGTAACGGTATACTCAAAATTATTTAAAGTATAAAATTCTCCAGGTGCTAAACTTGAAACATACCAAGATTTATCCATTCCACTATTAACTGTAATACCTGTTATAGTTTCACTACTATCATTATATATTCTGGCATTTACAATAACTGTATCATTGACATCATAAGTATTACTATCATCATCAAAATAAATAGTTATTGAACCATTACCAGCAGGTCTAACAGTTGCAGGTGTAGCTGATACTGTAAAAACTGTACCAGACCTGGACACAGATACAGTACCAGCCATATAACCTGAACTTGGAGTAATTTTAGTTGTAACAGTAGGAACATCTAAAGAACTTAAAGTAAATGAAGAAGTTCCTGATTTAGCAGCTGGAGTAATTGTAGCTTGAATAGTTTGATGCGAAGTTGGAGTAATATTAACTGTCCAAAAAGCTGATGAAGAACTACCCTCTCCAGAAATGCTCAAAATAGCATCGGGCATTTCCGGAGGAGATATCATAGTATTTCCACCAACTTTAGTTCTAATTGAATTAGCGATTTGAGTTAAATACTTATCATCTATATATGAAATACCCATATTTAATACTCCTGTACATTAGCATTAGTAAGGCCAACTGCTGCATCAAATATAGCATTAACCTCATTATCTGTTAATGATTCAAGTGAAATAGTTGCCCAAGAAGCTGTAGTACCATTTGTAGTAAGGAATTTACCACTATTACCTGTTTGAGAAGGTAACGCATCTACTGTAGCCCAAGAAGCACTTGTTCCATTTGTAGTAAGGAATTTACCTGAATTACTCGTTTGAGACGGTAATTGATCATTAACTGAAATAGTTCCATTATTTACAGATAATCCAGACCCAACTATAACTCCACCTAAGGTCGATGTAGTAGCCTCAGGTAAGGTATATTGTGTAATAGTAGCCCAAGAAGCACTTGCTCCATTAGTAGTTAAATACTTTCCACTATTATTGGTCTGATTAGGAAGAGCATCCACAGTTTCCCAACTTACAGTACTTCCATTTGTAGTAAGGAATTTACCTGAATTATTAGTCTGAGAGGGTAAAGCATCTACTGTAGCCCAACTTACATCGGTACCATCAGTAGTTAAGAATTTACCGGCTTGACCAGTTTGAGTTGGTACTTCCCAAATAGTTTCTGTATCACTACTTACATAAGAAAAGTTTACACTAACAACTTCATTAGCTGAAAAAGCTCTTGTAAATGTTAAAGTCCTACTATTGGATGCATAAGTATAATCAATTCCATTAATAAGGAATATACCATCTCTATAAACAGATAAACCCCATTTAGTAACATCATTAGCTGGAACTTGTGCAGTAGTTAAAACTATAGTTGTTGCATTTTCAGTAGGATTATGCGTTGAGGAAACTCTAACTTCTCCAGCAAATACGTCTTCCCAAGAAGCAGCAGTACCATTAGTGGTAAGGAACTTACCAGAGTTTCCAGTCTGAGAAGGTAACGCATCAACGGTAGCCCAAGAAACTGCACTACCATTTGTAGTTAAGAACTTACCAGAATTACCACTTTGTGATGGGAAGGTATCTACAGTAGCCCAAGAAGCACTTGTTCCATTTGTAGTAAGGAATTTACCTGAGTTGCTGGTTTGTGATGGTAACTGATCATCCGCATTAATTACTACTTTATTAGTAACAGCATTATTAGTAAAGGTAATACCAGATCCAGCTTCATACTCATCAACATCTATATCTAAAGTAACCTGAGAATCCGTGTCAAGATAACTAAATACTACCGTAACAATTTCATCATCTTCAAAAGCATTAGTAAATGTTAAGGTTCTGGTAGAATTATTATAACCATAATCAATACTAGGATTCAGATAAATACCATTCCTATATACTGACATAGCGTACTTATTATTAGTACTCGGGATAGCTTGTGCCTGAGTTAATACAACAGTAGTGGCATTAGCTGTAGGATAATGAACCGAACTAATTTTAGTTTCATTAAGGATATCAGACCAAGAAGCATCGGTACCGTCAGTAGTAAGGAACTTACCAGAATTACCTGTTTGTGAAGGTAATTGATCATCAGCACGAAATGTAGTACCAGTAAGTGTAATTCCATCTCCAGCACTATAAGTAGTATCCTGAGTAGTTAAAGTACTAGTAGTATCATTACCTTTAGTAACAGTAATTGTTGTACCACTTATAGATAAGGATTTAACATAGTTAGCACTATCTGCATCTAACTTTTCACCAATTGATGTAGATACTGTAGTAGCAAAGTTAGGATCATTACCTAAAGCAGCTGCTAACTCATTTAACGTATCTAAAGTAGTTGGTGCTGAATTTACTAAGCTTGAGACTGCACTATCAACATAAGCTGTAGTAGCAACCTGAGTTGAGTTAGTTCCAGCTGTAGCAGTAGGAGCTGTAGGAGTTCCCGTAAATGCTGGAGATGCTAATGGAGCATAAACATTATCGTGATTGTGTGTACTTAAGCTAAAAGTTGAACCTTTAGTAACTGTTAAAGCACCATTTGTAGCTGTAATTGATGTAACTGCATTACCATCACCACTTGTAGTTGCAGTGGTAACAGTATCAGTAGCACTTAAAACTCCAGTAGTATCATTTATAGATAAGTTAGTACCAACCTTAATTCCACCTAAAGCAGAGGAAGAAGCAATTGGAAGGCTGTATTCTGAAATACTAGTCCATGAAGCAGTTGTGCCATTGGTTGATAAGAATTTACCGCTATTATTTGTTTGAGCAGGTAATTGGTTATCAGCAGATAACACACCTGTAGAGGAATTAATGGAAAGATTACTACCAACCTTAACTCCACCTAATGTTGAAGAACCAGCAATAGGTAATGAATAATTATTAGCACCAGTATCAATATTATCTAATTTAGTTTTATCAGCAGCTGACATTAACCCAGCAGCCTCAGTTGTAGCAGCTGAGTATGTTGTGTCAGTAGCACTTAAAACTCCATTAGAATCAATAGATAAGTTCGTACCAACCTTAATTCCACCAAGGGTATCTGAAGCAGCTGTTGGTAATACATAAGATTCTATTGTAACCCAAGAAGCTGAAGTACCATTAGTAGTTAAATATTTTCCACTATTATTAGCCTGTGAAGGAAGTTGATCATCAGCACTGATAACCCCATTAGTAATAGTAATACCATTACCAATTTTAACTCCACCAAGAGTATCAGCAGCAGCAGTAGGTAACGAATAGGATTCAATAGCTACCCATGAAGCAATACTCCCATTAGTAGTAAGATATTTACCAGAATTACCTGTCTGTGAAGGTAAAGCATCTACAGTACTCCAACTGGCTGTTGTGCCATTAGTAGTAAGGAACTTACCACTATTATTAGTTTGAGTAGGTAACTGATCATCAACTGAAATAGTACCGTTAGTTACACTTAAACCATTACCCACAATAACTCCACCTAAAGTTGAAGTTGTAGCTTCAGGTAAAGTATAAGTAGTATCTTGGGTGGTTAAAGTACTGGTAGAATTATCTCCAGCAGTAACTGTAATTGTAGTTCCAGAAATTGAAGGACCCTTAACATAATTAGCACTATCTGAATCTAATTTGGACCCAATATCTGAAGCAATAGTTGTGGCAAAGTTAGGATCATTACCTAAAGCAGCAGCTAATTCATTAAGAGTATCTAAAGTTCCTGGTGCTGAATTAACTAAACTTGAAACAGCTGTATTAACAAATGCTGTTGTAGCAATCTGAGTAGTATTTGTACCAGCATCAGCTGTAGGAGCAGTTGGCGTTCCCGTAAATGTAGGTGATGCTAAAGGAGCATACACATTATCGTGGGTGTGATTACTTAAACTAAAAGTACTTCCTTTTGTAGCAGTTAAAGCACCATTAGAATCAGTAATATTTGTAATAGCATTACCTTCGCCAGTAACAGTAACAGTTGTAACCGTATCAGTAGCACTTAAAACACCTGTTGAAGAATCTATAGATAAATTTGTACCAACCTTAACTCCACCTAAAGTAGATGAAGAAGCAGTGGGTAAAGTATATTCATCAATATCTTCCCACGAAGCAGATGAACCATCAGTTGTTAAATATTTGCCGGAATTACCAGCTTGATCAGGAAGAGCATCAACGGTAGTCCAAGAAGCAGTTTCACCATTTGTAGTTAAATATTTTCCACTATTACCACTCTGGGAAGGTAATGCGTCCACAGAAGCCCATTCAATATCACTGCCATCAGTTGTTAAAAACTTACCAGAATTACCACTTTGAGAAGGAAGAAGCTCTTCAGCAGTGACTTCAAAATGTTTTTTTAACTTATCAATAGTATATAAATCAGACATTTTTAATTACTTCTCCCCCCTTTACGATATAGTATAATTAGCACCACTGGTTAAACCTAACCATGTAGTACCACTATCAAAAGTAATTAAAGTGATAATATCATATTTATTGTTAGTACTTAATGTAGGTGCAACATTATCTGCCCAATTAATACTATTAGGCCAAATAAGTGTATGTGTACCCCCATTTTTTATAAGTAAAGTAACTGTAAATGATCTATTAGTACTGTAAATATTAAGTGATGAATCTTTTACAAAACTAAGTGTACAATTACCAGTTACATTTAAATTATAAATTACAGCATTATCTATATTTAAGGAGATATTACCGGAAGCATTATTATTTACTACACATTTTTCTGAAGGATGAATATTATCAGTTCTTTCATCCATACTTTCAGCTTCAGCTAATACCCCAATATAAACTACTACTCGGTCTCCATTTATAAAGGATTTATTGAAAGTAATAGTCCTTGTACTTGTATTATAAGTATAATCAATTTCTTTAGTTAATCTTAATCCATCATGATAAACTGAAATTGTAGAATCAAAAGTATCACTCGGTAAATTATTTTCATTAAGAGTAACTGAAGTTGTAGATGAATTTACATTAAATACTTGTTGTGCATAGTTAAAACCAACCCACGATGTGGTTGTTCCATTAGTTGCTAAAACTTTACCAGCGTTATTGCTTTGATCTGGTAAAACATCAGACCAAGAAGCTGTAGTACCATTAGTAGTAAGAAACTTTCCGCCATTATTAGTCTGTGTAGGAAGAGCATCTACTGTAGCCCATGAAGCTGTACTACCATCAGTAGTTAAAAATTTTCCTGAATTATTTGCCTGTGAAGGTAATGCATCTATGCTTTGAAATGCAAGATACACTCCACCCGAAGTTACTGGATTTAATGAATTCTCCGTTGGAGTTACATCAAAGGTAAGTGTATCTTCTTTTTGTGCTAAAGCTTCTTGAAGTCCAATAACTTGTGAAACTTCAGTTTCCGGATGGAAAACCTTGGAAGAGCCACTGTCTATATAATGCAGTTTACCCTTCTTTACAAGTTCAGAGGGTATTGTTCTCACCTCTCTTTTCTTCTATTAAAAAACAGGGTATGCTATTAGGGTACTATAGTCATACCCCGCATACCCTGTATAATTTAATTAATTTTAATTTCTATATATAGAATGTTTTAATTAGGGCTCAACTGGTGTAACCCCATCAGTGCCTTCACCAGTGATCTCGAACCAGACTGTACCATCAGCAAGACCAGTCGGTGTAGCAGGAGTAGCGGCCTCACTATTATCAATAACATCAATCTGCTTATCAGCTGAAAGAACGCCATTGGTAATTGTAACTCTATCGCCACCCTGAACAACACCCTTAGCGGCTGAAGTAGCAACGTCAGCATTAACAACGCCATTGGTAGCATTGAGATAATCGCCAACCTGCATGACACCAAGAGCAGAAGCAGAAGCTGTAGCAACTGAAACAACGCCATCGCTAACAGCGAGATTTGTACCAACCTGAAGAACGCCCTTGTCGGTGGTTGAACCTGTTTTAACGCTGATAACACCAGAAGCAACATCAATGTTTGTACCAACCTGGACGACACCCTTAACGGAATCTGTAGCGGTAGCAACACTAATAACACCGGCATCATTACCAGTACCAACATCAATATTGGTGCCAACCTTAACAACGCCAAAGTCCGAAGTTGAAGCCTTACCAACGCTAACAACGCCATCAGAAACTGTAAGGTTATCACCAACCTGAAGGACACCCTTACCAGTAGTGCTACCAGTAGCAACCGAAACTACGCCATCAGCAACATCAAGGTTTGTGCCGACCTGAAGGACACCCTTGGCTGAAGCAGAACCGGTAGCAACTGACACAACACCGTCAGCCACATCAAGATTCGTACCAACCTGGAGAACTCCCTTGTCACTGGTTGAACCGGTCTTAACGCTAATGACACCAGAAGCGATATCAATATTCGTACCAGCCTGAACAACACCCTTAACGGCATCCGTAGCTGTAGCAACACTGACCACACCGTTAGCAACATCAAGATTTGTGCCAACCTGGAGAACACCCTTGTCGGTGGTTGAACCGGTCTTAACGCTAATAACACCAGAAGCAACGTCAATGTTTGTACCGACCTGGACAACACCCTTGACGGCATCTGTAGCCGTGGCAACGCTAATTGTACCACTATTAACTGTAATGTTATCACCAATCTTGACAACACCAACAGATGTAGTAGTAGCAATCGGAAGTGTGGATCTCTGTCTACCTAAAATTTCCCAGTTATCACCAACACGGATATACTCAGTATAAACATTACCAGCTTCGTCAGCATCGCCATTACCAGTCTCTGTAAGGAAGTAAATTCTATCAGTACGGATAGCACTACCTGTTGGAAGAGCCTGAACAACTTCAACACCAAATCTGGGGAAATTCGCACTAGCAATTAAACTATTAACACCAGACTCAAAGTCAACAATCTGAGCGACTTCTGTTTCAGGATGAAGAATAAGGTTTCCGTCTGTAGTCTGCTGTCTAATTTTAAACTTACGATAAAGATTCATATCAGACATATGTAAACAACACCTCTTAAAAAGTTAAATTAATAAAAAAACATAATATCAGTGATTTTAATTAAATCAGAATCACTTGGAACCATATGAGTTGAATCACCATTAATAACTAAGCCACTAATATTAATTTCTGGCTCTTTCTTTGGTACCTCCAGCTCAAAATAAATTCCACCCAAATCTAATCCAACTGGCTCAGTCCCAGACTCAACTATTTGAAATAAATTTGAATGTGGATCAACAGAAGAATTATGTGCAGCTATTGCTTCCTCAATATCTCCTTCTGCTGAAAAATCTGGCTTATCTGTTAAGTCATTATAACTTCCAGATACTGCTACCGCAGCTAACTGCTCCTGTGAAATATAGTGAGCTAACTTTCCGTTAACATAGGCTTTAGTTAGCTCAATATGTTTCTTAAGTCCATTATAATCTAAATATGCCATATGTTAACTAACCTCTTAATACAAAATTTATCCCTGAATCTAATTACCATCGTCGAGGCCCCAAGCATCCTCAACTTGGTCTTCTGTAATTGTTTCTAGTCCATCATCATCCTTGCCATTTTCTTTTCCATCCCAAGCATCAATAATTTGAGGATTAGTGATAGGAACATTTGGTTGATGAATAGATTCTGGGTCAGAATCAGAATCTAAATCCCACAATTCAATTACAGTTTCTTCAGGAATAGTATTAACTTCTTTAATATACTGTTCATCATTTTCAAATTCACTCACCACAGAGGGTAAGTTGTCTAAATCCCTATAATTATTTGTAGAAGCAACTGTAGCTAAATGACTTTTAACTAATCCAATTAGAGCACTATCTATAGTTTTTATTGGCAACTTTACACCTCCTTTTTATTTATTGCTTTCCATAGATTTGTTCAAAGTTTTTTGTTAAGTTAGAGTTTGTATATATATTATTGTATTGTCCTTTTAGCTTCTAATAAAAAGGATAATACCTTTTTGGAGGTGGCAGAATGAGGCTTAAAGTAATCCAGCGTATGGGTGAGTCTGAATGGGGGATGGAATGTACTATTGAAATCCCTAATAATCTTCCAAACAGACTCATGGCAATTGGTAAAGGCCAATTTGAAGTTACTACTAATGAGAAGGGCGAACTCCTTCTTACCCTTCATAATTAGTTAGTACTTGACCCTTTCATTCTCTTGGGGTATAATTAAGAGAAGCGGATAATAGGATTTTAATTAAGTATCACTAATCATATCTAGGAGGATTATACTTATGATTTATTCTAACACAAAGCTTTTTGGTACCACGCGCATGGTCGGCAGCAACGGTGAAACGCGTTACGGGTTTCCTGTTGGAACTCGTGGTAAGGATGAATACGAGGTGTTTATCCTTGCTACCAAAGAATTAATGGATAAACTCGTAACAATCAAAAGTCATACGAACTATCCCAATCTGAACATCCTGAAAACTCCCAATGGAAACTTGAAATTGAGTGACCAGGGGGATGTCGGTGAGGTGTTCCTGGTAATTACTTCGGAATACCTGAATCCTGAAGGAGGCTGTGGTAAGGTCACTGTCATTTCTATGAATGGCAGTCCTACAGCGGAATTTATGGGTAAGGGTGTTACCGCAGTACGGGATGAAAATGGGAGTATCAAAGGAACCGCTGATACTCTTATTTTGAAGGCCAAACCGGGTTCGCTCATCAAGGTCAGATGGAGTGGTTATGAAAAGCATCATATCAACGATGTCTTTTACTATATTAGCCCACTGGGAAATGTCAATGAATTCTCAGCACTTGAGATGAAAGAAAGTTTTGAAAAAAGAGGGCATGTTCCCAGTTGGATTTCCAATGGCATTAGGTAAATAACAAAAGAAACCCTTCTCAACACGAGAGGGGTTTCTTTTTCTTTTTACTTAAATTAAATCCCATACATCATCTGGATCGTGGTATTTACTTCTAACACCATATGTTTGAAACATTTCCATAACTTCTTCAGCAGTAGTACCTGAGAAGTTTCTGGTATGCTGGTCTAAAAGTCTTTGTACTACTTTAGATCCACCAGTCATAACATTAGCATTTTGGTTTTTATCAGATACATTAGGATTGTACCCATCTTTTATATCATCATTAATATCTGGAATCATATTAAATAACTCTGAATCAGATTGAGTATTACGAGCTGCACTTAAATGCTTCATACAAAATTGAGGTTCATGTATCAATAAATATCTACACCAACCTATAGCAAAACAAAGGTCATCATGTGGCACTCCTTCAATTCTTCCGTTTCTTCTTCTTTCTAAAGTAGTAGCCTCTAATCTTAATTGGTATGACTTTACTTTATCTAAATCATACATAAATAAATTATAAATCTGTTCAACACATAATCTTCTACTATTTGCAGTAGAATGAATACCTAATTTGGGATTATAAATATCAGTATAATCACCGAATATATCATACTTATATTTACTGGATAACATCTCTAAGGTTTGATTACCTACACCATTCTTTTCAATAGCAATTATTTTAAATGGTAAATAATCTATTACTTTAGGTATATACACATTACAGAAATCTGTAACTGAGCATTTAAATTTTGCTTCACACACCTGATTCTCAGTAGTATAGTCAATTACTTGAATAGTAGAACTATCAGTACCATCCATAGTAGCAGTATCTATACCAACAATATAACTCTTTCTATGATCAGGTAATTCAAACCATTGTATATAACCATCTTTAAATTTTTCTTCTGAAACTGGCTTAGTTGCTTTAGTTTCATCCTGAAGACTACCCATTATTTCATTAGGGAATAACGACTGATCATTTGCAATAAATTTTAAATTATACTCCTGATCTACTTTAGCATTAATACGGTCTGGAGTGCAGTGTTCAGTAGCACAAACCCTTTCAAACCATTTATCATCATAAACCCCAGTTTGATTCCAAAGGTATTTAACAGCTATAAGGTTAGTAGGATCTCCTTGCTCACACGCCATCCATTCTTTATAAAAGCCTTCTCCAGTACCACTTCTACCATTTGGAGTTGATGTATAAATAACTCCATAAGGTATCTTATTTTTTAAAGCAACAGTAAAGCTCATTGATGTAGCAGGTAAAATAGCAGATAAGTGCTCTTTAAGATCTACAAATGCAGCTTCGTCGATCCAAACCAACATAGGTCTATAACCTCTACCTTTGGATGACCCACCTTTTTTATTTGAACTATTCGCAGATTCTACTCTAAATGAAGATCCATTATCTAAAGTAAAGCCATGATCTTTAGTATCTGTTACATAATTTGGTTTTAAGAAATTAGGCAATCTATCTAACATAGCATGTACTTCACTAATTATGTTTTTAGCAAAATCTACATTTCTATTGAAGTGAAGTATTTCATAGTTACTAAAGCATATTAATAACCAAACACATAAAGCTTCAGTTAATTGAGTTTTACCACACTGTCTTGATGCCATAAAGATAATACCAGTTTTCTCTGGTTTAGTTCCTTTATCACATGCTTCTCTTTCTTTTCTCCAAATATCAACCCAAGTCTTTATATATGTTTCTTCCTGTATAGGCCAAGGCTTAAAATGAATTAAATTTCCAGTACCTGATTCAGGAAGCATAGCATAATTTTCTAAAAAGTATTGGAAACCAGTTTCCAAATCTTTACATTTTAACTTTTCTATAGCAGCATCTGCTATTGAATTAACTACTGCCATTACAATTGCCTCAACATTTCTAAATACGGTTTAGTATTTGGCTTATAATAACTCATTATTGCAACTATTTCATCTGCACAATATAACTCTTGATAACTAAAATTAAACTTAGCAATATGATTTACTATTTCATCATTACCTAATGCTTTATACGCTCCGATAATTACATTTTCAGCAGTTTTAAAAGCGTCATCATCCTTCCAATAATCTCTTCTAGCTAACATAAGATGAAAATACGCATCGGCAAACTTTGAATCTATATCCCATAATCTATTTAACAGCTTCTTTAAATTATTTCTATTAGCTTTATAATTAAATGCACAGTCCATTATAGCTGCAATTATTTTAATTCTGTCTTCTCTTGAAACTTTATGATTCTGAAATGTAGCACAAATATTTTCAACCAAACTGGTATAAAACTTTAAACACATATCTTTAAATAACTCAACATATTCTTTATGCCTTTTATATGCAAAATAATGACAATACTCATGTAAAAGTATCTTAAAAGTATCTAAGTTAAATTTCGTTTTATCAATATACCTATATACCACATACATTTTATTAATTGAAGGTATATAGCAACCACCTAAAGTAGTTTCATAAAAATTATCTAAATTATTAAGAGTCTGTGTAAAGATATGAGCCTTACTAAATAAAGAAATAACAGGTCTTATCATTCGCATAAACTTTATAAACATACTTGGTTGTACATCAATAATTTGACAGAAACCTTTTTTAATATCTTTACGTATTCTTTTTATAAGTAAATCAGCCCAAGGCTGCTTTCTTAAATAAAAAATATTTTCAGCATATAATCTATCAATTTCCTCTAAAGCATTTTGAGGATTCATAGCTTTAGCATTGTCTTCTGGATCAAAACTTTCATTTAAATAATTATATTCTTCAATATTCTTCTTTACAAACTTAAATTCATTTTCATTAATTTTATCTGCAATATAATCAGTATAATCTATTTCTTTAAGAATGCTCATTACTTTAACACACCTCCTGTTGACGTATTGGCTATTTCTAAACTACAAACTCCATCCCATTTAACTCCGTTATTAGAAGCTAAACTAATAGTAGTACTTATTATATATCCAGTCATTTCATATCCAAAGAAATCTGTAACCGAAGTATCATACTTTACTTTTCTACCTATAACAAAATCTGTCAAAATCATTGGATCTATTATATTACAACTAGTTACAATATTATAAGATACATCTGAAGATAACTCATTTTGCCTGGTAAGT
>JAEEGL013398768.1_pt1 | contig 36743 bp, 32 predicted proteins | sample 9134231 | NCBI WGS metagenome assembly JAEEGL01 (sample SAMN16246548, study PRJNA631951) | gut metagenome | biome: gut microbiome; feature: rumen; material: fiber-attached | host: Bos | place: Iran: Karaj | collected 2018-10 | reverse complement strand
ATATAATATACCCGTAGTTTTCTTTATTCTTTTTTATTGCTATTAACACATAATATTGAGAATACTGTTCTAATAAATCGTCTACTTCATCATTGCTTAAATTTTGGGTTATATTAAGCCAATCTTCAAACCTATTCCATACGATATATCGGTAATCATCTTCTTGATAGATTGAGTTATTATGATTATCGCTCATATATGAAAAATTGTTATCATATATGTAATAGCTAATACCTTTTTCAGGAAATTTAAAATAAAGTGGATGACGAAATCCCCACATGTTACTAAATGCACCACTATGTTCTTCTTCCAAAATCACAATTAAATCATTTCTAGATTCTTCAACTATTCCTTCACAAATACTCATATCTACTTCACCAGATAAATCAAGTGTACTTGCAGAAACATATACACCATCACATATTTTCTTAAATCCTTTATTACCACTAAGTGTAAATACAAGAATAACTAATAATGCAATAATAACTGATGCTATAGGCATCAATATCATCTTTCTTGTGAAAAAAGGTCTTTTTCTTTGGTTTGATACTAATTCATATATTTCATTTCCTTTATTATCAAACTCTGGATACTCATGTCTTAATAATTCTTTAATCTCTTTATCATTCATTTTTATCACCTATAATACTTTTTAATTTTATCCTTGCTCTTGAAATACGTTTTTTAGCACTTACCTCGCTTATTGATAAAACTTTAGATATTTCTTTCAAAGATAAATCATTATAATAATATAATACTATGATTGTTTTATCATTGATATTTAGTTTATCAATAGCTTCTTGTACTGTTTTTTGAAGGGAATCTTCTTTATTATCTTGATTGTTTAAAATGTCAATATAATCATTACTTATCAACATTTCTTTATTCTTGATATGTCTCAAATGATCTATACATTTATTATTTGTCACTTTAATTAACCAATATTTTAAATGTTCGTCATCATTAAATTGCTTTCTAGATTCATATAGTTTCATAAATACTTCTTGTATTACGTCTTCTGCATCATTTTTACTATGAAGATAGTCAAAAGCAACATGTAATAACAACTTATAATAAGCGTTGTATACCCTGTTAAATTCATCATTAGTCATATAATTCATATTTCTACCCCCCCAGCCATTATCACTTATTTTCATTTCACACATAATAACGTTTGACAATAGCAAAAGGTGACATACTATTTTATTTATTTTTTATTATATCATATTTGTAGTTATATTGTAAAAGTAAGTATGTTTAATTTTTCTTAGTGCATTTTATTAAAAATTTATACCTTTCGTGTAAACACACTTTATTAGCTTTTTTCAGTTAATAAAAAAAGGCAATTTTATTGATAACGGGACTTGGATTATACCATAATTGCCTATAAATAAAGAAAAAGTGTTGATTTGAGAATAAAATCTCATATCAACACAGTTGTTTTAATATGTGTTGCGTGTACAATTTTGATATGATTTGCGTACCCCTACGTACCCATATTCTTCAAACAACACATCTCACTATTATAATTTCTCCCATTTATTATGCACATTTTAAAAATCAACAATAAAAACCTCTAAAGTGAAAACTCTAGAGGTCTTTTCATATCAAAATCAATTTGTAACAGTTATAGTTAATCTTATCTTTATTTTTGAATTAAGTTTAGATGTTCCTTCAATCACAATTATATCTGCTCCATATAAACTAAATGTTCCCCATTCACTAATACTATAGCTATAATTATTACTTGAGCTTATAAGTGTCCAATTATATAGTGATATTTGTGGGAAATATGAATTATAATCATCTAATTCTATTTGATATATTTGGCCACTACCAGTATAATCAATACTATCAGTATCATAAATTATTAAATTATTGACCCTATTATCAGCAAGTATTGTAAATTGTTTCACAAAAGTAATAGATGGATCATTTTTATATACAGCCATTATTTTAACAGTTCCAGCACTTTTACCAAGTAATGTGCCATATTCTGAAATTGATGCAATACTATCATTTGATGAATAGAAATAATAATCTAATCTTGAATATGATGGTAAGATATAATCATAATTAAGATAAATGAATCTTGTAAATCCAACAGTTAAAGTACTACCTAAGTATGAACCATTATTAAATCTTACTTCACTTCCATAATCTTCATTTGCATCAGGATCTGATATTAGGTTGTAACTACCATATTGAGTAATTTTACGTTCAAAATCAACTTTTATATTGGCACAATCTGTATTATTAAAATATCCAATATGATAAGTTCCTGCATCTAACTCCTTTGAATCTTCAAAAATATAACTAGTAAATAACACATCTACTTCGCAAAAATTAGCACTATAAACATTTGTGAAACTATATGTATTTGTGTTCGCGTTATATGTTACTTTAGTTACTACCACAACTACATCTGATGAGCTAATATTGTTTGGATCAGGATCAGTGTAGGTAAACGATATTTTAAACTTTCCTTTCTGTTTTAAGACCTTTTTTTGAAAATAATCGCCTTTTACGTTAGCATTGATTATATCTATATCATGATTTGATGATACACTACAATCAAACAAATCTATGTCAGAACTAATATATGGTGTAATATTCAAAACTAAGCTAGATAAACTATTAGTATTCATTTTTACATCAAAATAGTAATATCCATTGCTCGTTAAATACACAACCATGCTATTTTCACCTGCTAGACTTTCAGCAGACAGTGTATATTTATCATCGCTATATTTGTTCATGGCGCCATCTCTATCAAAAGCAGTATACATCGTTATAGCGCCTAAAATATATTCTACTGGATTACTATTACTTGATGTTGCAGTTAGAGTAAACTTATAATATCCTGCTCCTTGAGTATTGTTATATTTTAATCTCACTCTATAATCACCAAAACTTACTTGATGCAAATGAGGTAAGATATTGTTTGTAATATTATCAGAAACATTTATTCCTTTATTTAAAAAATGTAGTGTAGCATAACCTGAATCAGTTGGATTTTCCCATTCAATATCTATGTAATATGTACCTTCATTAAGAGTTAATTCATAAGTATCATAAGCACCTGCAATTTTTACCATATTAGAATTATAAATATTATAGTGGGTACCGCTTGTACATGATATTGTATACCAACCATCACATTCTACATCAAGTCGATATAATTTGTTGTAACCTGCATATAGAAATGTTGTTACATCATCATTAACCATACAATCTAAATCTAGATGATTGGCTATTGGAGAAGATGGCACAATCTTATCTCTATAACTAGACCAAAATGGAGTGTTTTTATATTCACATACTCTATTAGTAGGAACTGTAATTGTAAGATTTGATGCGCAATTATCAAAAGCATTTAACCCTAAACTAGTAATTGGCTTCTCCGATCTATTAATTACAACTTCTTCTAATGAAGTGCAACCATAAAATGCATTTGATCCAATATTTGTGAGTGTTGATGGAATAGTGATTGATTCTATTGACGTGAAACCGCAAAATGCATTTGACGAAATTGCTGTTATTGTATTTCCGTTGATTGAATCAGGAATGATAATATCGCCAGTAATTAAATGATTAAATCCAGTAATAGTGTTATTTACATAATCATAAATATCTTCTGTTGTCCTATGATTACATATAGTACAACGCATTTCAATGTCTTCGTTATTTATTATATTGAATGTCTGACTATAATTATGCGTATGATTCATTGTTAAAGCAATATATGAATCACACCACGATTCGTTAATCCATATATTATTACTATCGCTATCCCAACCCATATGAACAATATATCCCGAATAAGTTCCACCTCCAGGATATGTATAGTTTTGATATCCATAACCTACTACCCAATGATTAATAGAATCTAAATTTTGATTCATGCCAATTATTAAAGGCCTATTGTTATTTATTTCATTTTTTATCGGGATAGAACTAATTGGTGACCAGCCAAAAAACCAAATTTTTGTATCTGAATTAATTGTATAATCCGAATCATCTAGTTCAAGATTCAAAATATCTTCAAGTCCGTAGCATACATCGCCATAACTGCTGCCATTATGACTATGAATAATTTCTCCGTTTGGTCCAATAGTATGTACGCAGTTCGCAGGTAATCCAGAAGGTTCGATAATCGAAATTATTTCATTATAATAATCAATATTACTTCCCAATAACTGGGAATTAGCGTTATTAGGATTTGAAGTTACATTTGGATCTCTTTCTGGAAAATAATAATTTGTTCTATCAAAAATATCACCATTATTAATAGTTTTCCATCCGCCATTTAAATATTCGGGAGAAATAATCCTTCTATCATTATAGTAATTGTTATAGCTAAGTAATAACTGAGTAGCCACCGACCCACATGTTCCATGAACATTTTCCCCATGTAATGGGTTTAGAAAGAAATAATTATAATTATTAATATATACTGTATCAACTGAACCCGGAGGACTCGCGTCAATCATGTTTTCTTCATCAAAAGATGGTATTGCTTTGCTACAATTTCTATTTACATAATCTTCATTTATATTATTTAATAAGGATTTGTCGTTTTTCTGTTTAACATTTATCATTATTTCTTCTCTTTGATGAACATTTCTGTTAAACAAATCGTATAACTGCAATGAATAGTTTTTAGCATCTTCATTTTTTATTATCAATTCGGTTCCTGTAATTATAGAAATATAAGAATTTCCTTCTTTTTCATAATAATTACTTGGACCTGCATAATACTTTCTTTTTTTCTCTTTGGAAAAGTTTAAATTATTTTGATATGAGTATTCCATTAATTCAAATGTTTCTTTAAAAAATATAGCATACCCGTTTGTTTTAAAATCAAAATATACGAAATCGGGCGAATCATTAAAACCATATAAAAATTCTACACTCTCTATTTCTAACGGGCCTAAAGTTTTACACATTTTTTTTGTATATACTTCCAACTCCTTGGTGCTAATTTCTGCTGAAAATGCTTGAATGGAGTTGTTTTTTCCATATAAAAAAATAAAAAATAAAAGACTGCAAGTAATAATAAATAGTAAAATAAATCTTCTTATCATTTCTTTCTCCCTAAACTAAATTCATTAGAAGTGGTTTTATTAAAAAGAAAATTCACTTCATCAAATTCAATCGCTTCTATTTTCACTAAAAATGCTCTTTGATGTGGTTGTGTGGAATCAACTATTTTATAATCAAAATATATCTTCAGTGTTGATTTTTCCTCACATTCTTCTAGAGCTAAATCATTCAAATAAAAAGCACAATTCATAGATACTTTTATATATAGTATTAGCAATTCTTTCTCATAATCTATATCATAGGTTCTATATTCTTTATTCAATATCTTTTCCTCTTCCTCTTTAGAACGTATGATTTTTAATATGTATTCAGGGCCTTCATCATTATAAATGTATTCATCATTATTCCCATTATATTCGGGATTGCTATATGAGCCACCTTTAATTTTATTATCTTTTTCAAATTCTTCTGTTAATAATTTGGCGTAACGATGGTGGCAGCTGCCAACAAAAAGCAATTGAGCATCATATGGCAATTCTTGCTTGTTCTTACATCCGCACAAAAGTAGTAAACATAGCAAAGTTACTATAATTAAAAACTTTTTCATATTTCAGCCACCTCTTCACATTAATATATTTCATTAGTATTCTAACATACTGCAATTATTAATGTCAATTATTAGCTATTTTCTATATTTAATGAATAAGATACTCATATGTAATAAACTGATTTTTCTTCATGCCTCTTTCTCCTTTGCTTACATGAAAACTACTACTCGTTTTTTTATATTCATTTTATCTTTAATTGATTCTTTAAAAATAAAAAAGTTTGATATATAAATATCAAACAATTACTCTTGAATGGCAGGGCTTACTGGATTTGAACCAGTGAATGTCAGAGTCAAAGTCTGATGCCTTACCGCTTGGCTAAAGCCCTACCTTAAAATAAAAATGGTGGAGAGAGATGGATTCGAACCATCGAACTCGTTGAGAGTGGATTTACAGTCCACCGCGTTTAGCCACTTCGCTATCTCTCCATCAGCACACAAGTATATAATCTCGATTGCTATATTATTATACTATTATTTTTCCTTATTGTCAATTGTTTTTTTTAATAAAATATCTAAATCAGCACTAAAATTTTCTAAAGATGTAATCTTATAGCCATATGGACTTTTATTAATATCAATAACATCAAGCTCAGTTTCATTTAAATATCTTACAATCTTATCGCATCTCTTATAAAGAAAAACAACTTTCAAATAAGGTCTTTTAGTAATAATATCATTTTTCAAGAAATATTCAATTTCATTTAGATATCTAAATGAAGAATATGCTTTACCTGGATCATTTTTAGTAAATGAATATGACAACTTCCAAGTCTCTTTTGAGTTGATACAAATCTCACAGTGCTTAGGAACTTTCAAAACACATAAATAGATATCTAAATCATCAGTTCTTAAAACATAATCATATGATTTTCTTTTTGCTTTAATAAGTTGGTATCTATCATTAAATGAATTAAGAAATTTAAAAATCTTTTTACTTGTAATAATATTTCCAATAATAAAACACAACACAATAAATGCTAATATAATAAGCGCAATAATAAAATATTTCATACAAACCTCTTTTAGAAATTATATAATAAATATTAAAAAATTACAATAAAAAATATGTGACAACAATAATTCTTGTAAAAATTATAAGATTATGATATAATAAGATAGATTTAAAGGAGGTCATTAATTATATGGCACAAGAATTAAACGATCAAGAAATAGTAAGACGTCAAAAGATGAATGATTTAAGAGAAAGAGGTGTTGATCCATTCGGTCAAAGATTCGAAAGATGTGATTATTCAATCGATCTAAAAGAAAAATACAAAGATGCTGATAAGGAACAATTACATGAAATGCACATTCCTGCATCAGTAGCTGGACGTATTATGTCAAAACGTGGAAAAGGAAAAGCTGGCTTTATGCATATTCAAGATAAATATGGCTTAATCCAAATCTATGTTAGACAAGATGCTTTAACAGAAGATGAATTCTATTTATATGATAAGGCTGATATTGGTGATATCATTGGTATTAATGGAGAAGTAATGATCACAAATACTGGTGAGGTAACAGTTAAAGCTTTAAAATATACACATCTTGCTAAAGCACTTCGTCCACTTCCTGAAAAATTCCATGGACTACAAGACCGTGAAGAAGCAAGAAGACATCGTTATGTTGATTTAATCATGAACGAGAATTCAAAACGTGTAGCTTTCTTAAGACCAAAAATCATTCGTGCACTTCAAAAATATATGGATGATAATGGCTTCGTAGAAGTAGAAACATCAATGTTACATCCAATACTAGGTGGAGCTAATGCTCGTCCATTCATCACACATTATAATGCACTAGATTCTAATTTCTATTTACGTATTGCAACTGAACTTGCACTTAAACGTCTAATCGTTGGTGGCATGGAAGCAGTATATGAAATTGGCCGTCAATTTAGAAATGAAGGAATGGATGCAACTCATAATCCGGAATTCACTACAATGGAAGCATATCTTGCATATTCAGATATGTATGGAATGATGGATCTTGTTGAAAATTCATTTAGATATATCGCTAAAGAATGCATTGGTACTACTACTGTTGATTTCCAAGGCTACACAATTGATTTAGGTGTACCATTCAAACGTATCCATATGGTAGATGCTATCAAAGAAGCATGTGGTGTAGACTTCTATCAAGTGAAAGATACAGCTGAAGCATTAGAACTTGCGAAAAAGCATGATATCAAAGTAGAAAAACATGAAGAATCATATGGACATATCATCAACCTATTCTTTGAAAAATATGTTGAAGAAACATTAATTCAACCAACAATTGTGTATGGACATCCAATTGAAATATCTCCTCTTGCTAAAAAGAGCAAAGATGAAAGATTTACAGAAAGATTTGAATTATTCATCTGTAAACATGAATATGGAAATGCCTTCACTGAATTAAACGATCCAATTGATCAAAGAACAAGATTCGAAAATCAATTAAAGGAAAAAGAATTAGGAAATGAAGAAGCATGTGAAATCGATGAAGACTTCTTAGATGCATTAGAATATGGTATGCCACCTACAGGTGGAATTGGTATCGGTATTGATAGATTAGTAATGTTACTTTCTGGTACTGAATCAATTCGTGATGTACTACTATTCCCACAAATGCGTAAACAAAACTAATTATATATATAAGAAAAGAGCTTAATATTGAATATTAAGCTCTCTTTTTTTACTTTTCTTCAGTCTTTTCTTCTTCTTTTTTAGTGATTAATTTACCACCTAAATAACCAGCTATTAAAGATTTGATATCTAAACCAGTAGCAGATTCTAATCCTTTAATAATTTGAGTTCCATTTTTAGTAATCTCTTCATTTAATTTAGCAGTATTACCTTCACCATACATAGTGATAGAATCAATCTTAGACATAGCAGATGCCATTGGTTCTGAATATGCTTTAATCATTTCAGGTAACACATTAGAATCTAGAATTAATTGAAGTGTTGCAGCCTCACCATATTGTTTCATAGCATCTGCTTTTGCTTTAATAGCATCTGCTTCAGCCTTACCCTTAGCCTCAATTCCAGCAGCCTCTGCAAGTGCAGCTTCTTTTTTAGCTAATGCTTCAATCTTTAAAGCCTCAGCTGCTTTTTCTTTAGCAACCTTATCAGCTTCAGCTCTGATCTTTTGCATCTCAGCTTCTTGTTCAAGCTCATATTTTTTAGCTTCAGCTGCTTTTTGACGAGTAAATAAATCAGCAATAGCTTTTTGTTCAGCAGCATATTTTTCAGCTTCAGCTTGTTTATTAATTTGTGCTTGTAACTTTCTCTCTTGTAATTCTACTTCTTTTTGACCTAATTCAACTTCTCTTTCTCTTTTAGCAATATCAGCATTGATTTGTGCGATATTGATTTCTTGTTTTCTCTTTTGTTCCTCAATTGCATATGCAGCATCTGCAGTAGCTTGTGCTGTATCTGTTTTTTGTTTTAGAGAAGATTGCTTCAAAGAAAGCTCAGTGTTTTGTTCAATAATCAATTGATTAGCCTCAACTCTTTGTCTGTTAGCAGCTTCTTCAGCTAAAGCCTTCGCAATTGTAACATCTCTATCAGCATTTGCTTTTGCGATAGCAGCATCCTTAGAAATTTGTGAAATATTATCAATACCTAAATTTTCAATAACATGATTGTCATCAGAGAATGATTGAATATTGAAATTAACAACTTCAATTCCCATCTTAGCCATATCAGGAACTACATTTTCTTTTACTGATTGAGCAACACCTTGTCTATCTTGAACAAGTCTTTTAATATCAACAGTACCAATAATTTCACGCATATTACCTTGAAGCACTTGTTGAACTTGTGCAATCAAATCACCTTCGCTCATATTCAAAATAGATTCAGCAGCTAAATCTAATAATTTTGGATCAGAAGAAATCTTTAAATTAGCAACACCATCAACTTTGATGTTAATAAAGTTAGATGTTGGAATAGATTCATCTGTCTTAATATCAACTTGGAATACTCTTAAAGATAATTTATCGATTCTTTGAAAGAAAGGAATCTTAAAACCAGCTTTACCAATCAAAATCTTTCTTTTGCCAAGACCACTTATAATTATTGCTGTATCAGGTGCAGCTTTTACATAGCCACTTGCAATAAATAGAATCAATAATACTACAGCAATGCCAACAACAACTCCAATCAATACTGGAGTACTCAATAAAAATAATAATGTTTTCATAATATAACCCCCATTCTCACATTATTAAAATGGATACATTTAAATGAATAAAGCTAAAAAAAGACCTTTAATCGCAATCGATTAAAAGTCTCGAAATTTAATTTAATACCGGATTCAATCGTCCTGACGATATTAAAAACCAAATTGAGGTATTCTACTCCCTTTTAGTTAATATTCACTTACAATATAATTATAAGATATATGCTAATATCCTGTCAATAAAAATCGGTATTTTTTAAGATATTTTTAAGTTATTATACTTCTAAATTATCAACAACAGTTGAAAAAATCTCTGGAATAGTTTGAATATGCTTGTCTTTAGGAATAACTATTTCTATCCTTGAATCATATTCATCTAGCAACATTTCATCTTTTAATTTATTCTTTTTCAATACTTCTTCAATATCATTTAAGATATAATCAATTTCTTCTTTGATATCTCCATTATATATGTTTTCATCAATTAATAAATCTTTTATATCATTTAAGTAAAAACAATATCTTAAAAATACTTCATATTTTAATAATTCATTCATATCATTATCAAAATAATTATTTAGATATATCTTTAATTCATTGATGTAAGCATATAAATATGCATAACCAGTATCAAATATATCATATAATTCTGAACTTGCATTATCATTTTCAATCATATGATCAATATAAGCAAGTGAATCAATAATATCTTTAACATGATAAAAAAGTACAGAATTTTTATTATGTAATTCTTCAAATAAGGAAGCATTTTCTAAATACCAAGATTTAAAATCATTATTATCGTTCATCTACTTCTTTTCCTTTTTCTTTTCTAATGCTTTTTGGGCCTTAGCTTCTTTTCTTTTTTGTTTCTTAAGCTCATTTTGTTCAAGACGATAAGCTTTTCCAACACTTTGATATCTTTTATATAAAATACGACCTCTCTTATCAACCTTCATATTATTGATAGCAAGCTTTCTAAATGTTTCAACATCGCCCTCTACTATATCTTCTTTTTTAATAAATAAGCCAGATTGATCAGTTAAATAGATATAGATAAATTTATCATTTTCACATACGCAATCAATATTATTCCATCCAACTACAGCCTTACCAGATGTAACATCATTAGATCTTGTAATTTTAGATTTTGTAACTTCAATTGTGTCAGTTGATTTAACACGCTCAGGTGTTTCTTGTTTAACAACTTGATTAATCTTAGATATAATAAGAATAGGAACCATTGCACATGTAACACCAAACATAATACATGAAAATACTACATTTTGTTGCTTAGCTACATTAACAATAGTTAAAACTAATAAAAATATAATTAACGCAAACATAAAATATAATGTTTGAGTTCTATGGAATAAATGAAATAAATAGAACTTTTTATGTTCACCTCGATTATATTTAGTTTTTGATATCACTCTATCAATAGAACTATTCTTATTTAATTTGTTTTCGCTCATATAATACCTCTTATAAAATTATTTATTATATTATATCACAAAATACTTAAATTTCAAACAGTTTTATGTTATAATAATAAAACGAGGATAATAATATGAAAGATACATGTATAAAAGCACTAGCTCTAAATGAAACAATTAGAGTATATTTAATCAATAACACAAACACCGTAAATGAAGAAATAAAAAGACATAATCTATGGCCATCGGCAACATCAGTTTTAGGCAAAGTAACATCTATGGCCCAAATGATGGGACTAATGTTGAAAGGCGATGCTGCCCTAACTATTAAAATTGCAGGTAATGGCTCTTTAGGTAAAGTAATAGTAGATTGTAACGCAAAAGGTGAGGTTAGAGGATACGTTGATCACCCAGATGTTAATTTTGTCAACAACAGTGGTGGTTTAAATGATTATTATGCAATTGGAACTGATGGTTTAATTGAAGTAATAAAAGATTTAAAAATGAAAGATTTATTCACATCATCAGTTAAACTAACAGGAAATTTAGCATCAGATTTCACATATTATTTCTTCGAGTCGGAACAAACACCATCCCTTGTATCATTAGGAATACTAGTAAATGAAAATAATAATTGTGATATCAGTGGTGGTATCATTATCCAAGTACTTCCAAATGCGACAGACAAAGAAATATCATATGTAGAATCTAAAGCAAATCTACTTTCTAATTTTTCAAATACTTTAAAAGAAAAATCTTTTAAAGAAATTTTAAAAATGTTATTTGCTGATAACTTTGAAATATTAGAAGAAAATGAAGTATGTTTTAAATGCAATTGTTCAAAAGAAACATTCTCAAGAAGTTTACTTACCCTTGGATCTAAAACATTAACAGAAATCAAAAATGAAGATCATCAAATTGAAGCAGTATGTCATTATTGCAACAACAAATATCAGTTCAGTGAAAATGAAATACAAGCATTAATTGATGAAGCGCTAAAACAAGGAAAATAAAAAGAAATACCGGTTATAATATAAACCGGTATTTTTTATATCATATACTTTTTTCTTTTCACAAACTTAATAATCAAATATATAATTGTGAATAAATACGCAATTGCAATTGTACTTATATTGTTGAAATAATCTAATATTACATTGCTATCTTCATATCTAGGAACATCATATACAACAATATATGATTGGACAAGAATTGTATGTTTCGCAAATAATATAGCTGATGCAATAATCATTATTTTCATAAAAGTTTTAAATTTATTAGAAACACATGTTCTGTATTTACTATTATCTTTTTGAATAAGCGCAAATAATATTATTCCCATAAAGAAAACATTATAAATATAATAAAACACAATCGTGTAAATAGTATAAGTGAAACCTAAGCCAAGAGTAAGAGCAATAAAAACAGGAAGTAATATTTGAAATGCTGCAATACCATCTGTAATCTCTTCGTTTCTATTATAATTAATATAATTTAGAAGATATGCAATCAAATATATAAAACATCCCCCAAGGATTGTTCTAAGACCTTGAACTGGAAGCATATCATATGGAATTAAATATAAAACTGAACCATATATATGCAAACATAGTCCAATAATTTTTAAAATTTTAGAAGCAATCTTCATAATGTTATTCTCTCTTTCAATTTAACTTATCTAATATCTTACTCAATTTATTAATAGGAAGACCCATTACATTATAATAGTCTCCTTCGATTTTTTCAATATATTTCGCAAAATATCCCTGAATTGCGTAAGCACCAGCCTTATCATAGGGCTCATCAGTATTAATATAATCTTCTATTTCTAATGTTGACATTTTACTAACATACACATTTGTTACTTCTAAAAACTCTTCTTCAAAATCTTCTTTTTTAACTACAACAGATGTATATACTTGATGAACACGTCCTTGTAGTGTTGTAATCATATCACGGGCATCATCTTTATTTTCAGGTTTTTCTAATACTTGATTATCCACGACTACAATAGTATCAGCAGTTATAATTGTGTCATTTGGATAATCTTTAAAAATAGCATCACATTTCTTTTTCGCAATCTTTAAGCTAAATTCAGTAATTGATTTGGCTTTCACGTTTTCATCTACATTGCTGACTACAACCTTAAAATCATAGCCACACATCTTTAATATCTCTTGTCTTCTTGGCGATTTAGAACCTAGTATCAACATATCTATTTCTTATTAAATTTCTGTTGATTGCACCAAGTCTTCATCACAAATTTATGTGAGAAATGTTTGACCAAGAAAATTTGGTTTTTAACCTTAGCACCAACTAAAGAAACATCTTTACCTTTCTTCATATTATTAATAGCTGCACTAACTACTTGTGTAGGAGTATTATAGGTATTGTAATATTTGATTGTATCATCTACAACTGCTGTATCAAAGAATTCAGTCTTTGTCCAATGTGGACATACCGCAATTACTTTAATACCTTTTTCTTTTAATTCCACATTTAAGCCTCTTGAAAAAGATAACACAAAAGCCTTAGATGCAGCATAAACATTTATATAAGGCACAGGTTGAAATGCTGATGTTGACGCAATATTATAAATATGAGCACCACTTTGCATATAAGGAATACTTAAATAATTCAATTTAACAAGAGCCTTATCATTTAAATCTATAAGACGCATCCAATCATCAAGAGGTCTGTCTGTGAATGCTTTAAAATAACCAAAGCCACTTGCGTTAACAAGGACCTTTATATTTGGTTTTTCTTCTTCTAATTTTTGATTTATTATATCAAATGATTCATCCTTTGTTAAATCAAGAGCCATTGGCACAATATTAACACTTACTTGATTTCTTAATTCTTCAAGCCTTTCCTTTCTTCTAGCTATTACCCATATTTCATCTATACTTTCATATTTAGCTGCAACTTGATATACGAACTCTTTTCCAAATCCGGAAGATGCACCTGTAATTATCGCAATATTTTTCATAATTCCTCCTATTTCTTATATTATTATAACTCATTAAAGAAAAATTTAAAAGACTATTTAGATATCTAAATAGTCTTTATTATCTTATTTATTAAGTGCAGCACTTACAACATCTACAATTTTTAATCTTTCTTCTAAAGATGGGAATTTCTTATTATATAATTCCATTGCCCAAATAATTGCACCTGTTGCAGGTGGTACTTGTAAAATATTAAATACACATTTCTTATTTAATAATTCACTTGCAGTCTTCTTAAATGTATCAACTAGTACTGGGCATTCTCCCTTAACATAAACAGAACCAGCAAGTACAAATTCTACTTCTTCATCTAAATTAAGATTATTTGCAGCACCAGCAGCAGAATGAGCAAGACATGCACCAATATCTTCTAGTATTTTTATACTAGCTTTATCACCCTTGTTTGCTTCTTTAAAGCAAGCAACTGTGAATTGATTATAATCAAAGCTTCTAAGATAGAATTTTTCACTGATTGCTTCCATAAGTTCGGATTTATCACTAATTCCAAGTCCTTTGAAAACAATAGGAGTTAAAGAAGTTTTAATTCCAAATCTAAAACATTCATCATATACTGCTCTAACAACTTTTCTTGAAATATGTCTTCCGCCACCTTCATCACCAGTAACCTCGCCAATACCACCAATTTGAAGGACCTTACCATTCTTATCTATAGCACTAGCAGATGTACCTGTACCATTGATTGAACATACGCCATAGCCCTTAGTAGTACCAACCTTAATACCAAGTGTTGAATCATTAACAACTACAAAGTTCTTAAAGCCAAGTGAAGCAACAATTTCATCTAATCTTTTTTGTTGTGATGGGATATCATCACCAGCAAGACCAAAGCATGCAGCCTTAACATCTTCTACCTTCACATTGTATTTAGAAAGTAAATTATTAATTGCGGCACCCATTACTCTTTTTGTACCATCAAAGGAATCGCTTAGGCCTTCATGAGAACATGTACCATCTCTAAGCATACCTATGAATTTACCATATTGGTCAAATAAGAAATAATCGGTTTTGGTATTACCACCATCAACTCCTAAAATATAATCCATTATTCTTCAACCTTTTTTGCATCTTTGAATTGAGGTAAGAATTCTCTATGAGCTTCTAATAAATCAAAGAAACAATTATATGCTTTATCATAATCGAATACAAGTGGGTTAACCATTAAAGCGTGCATTGCTTCTTCAACACTACCAGTCATAGCAGCTTTAACTGCATGTTTTTCATATTCCTTCATAGTATGAACTAATTCTTCAATGTTTTTGTTGCGATATGTTGTAGGGATAGGTTTAGCACCATCTTTACCAACAATAGCACTGATTTCAACAGCATCATCATCAGCCATCCAAGGAATAGCACCCTTATTTAATACGTTAACAACTTGAATATTATTTCTATCATTATAAATAGCATCAATTAAATTGATAGCAACTTCTGAATATCTTGCACCACCACGTTTACTTAATAATTCTGGTTTAGTGTGTTGTTCACTATTTTCATAGATCTTAAGAAGTTGTTCTTCAATTTCCATGCAAATTTCACCACGACATTTTTCAGCTTTTAAGCATTTTTCAACCATCTTATCCTTATGATAATAATAATTCAAATAAGATGTTGGAATAGCACCAACTGTTTGAACTAATTCATGAGAGAAACCTAAAGTAGGGATGTTCTTCATATTAGAAGACTCTAAGCCTGCATCAATAGCTTCTTGTAAATAATCTTTACCATTATCTTCGATTTTTGTAATCCAAGCTAAATGGTTAAGTCCTAGATATTCTACAAATGCATTTGGTAAATTCATTTGTTTTTTAATACCATCAATTGAGTTAATAGGAACATTACATAAACCAATCATCTTTGTGTTTGTGTAATTAAGTACTGCTTCAGCAATCATACCACTTGGGTTAGAGAAATTGATTAACCATGCATTAGGACATAATTTTTCCATTCGTTTACAGATATCTAAGATAACTGGAATAGTTCTAAGTCCTTTAAACATACCACCAATACCATTAGTCTCTTGTCCAAGTAGACCATACTTTAGTGGGATTTTTTCATCCTTTACACGAGCAGGAAGCTTACCTACTCTAATTTGTGCACATACAAATGTACAATCTTTTAATGCTTCATCTAAATCTTTTGTTAATACTACATTAGTATCCAATCCAGCATATTTAACCATTCTTTGAGCAAGTCCACCAACAATATTTAACTTTCTATCATCAATGTCCATTAGGTATAAATCCTTAACTGGAAGTGAATCCTTGTGATTAATAAATCCCTCCATTAACTCTGGTGTATAAGTTGAGCCAGATCCAATAATTGCAATTTTAATTCCGTTTTTCATTTTTTCTCCTGTCTTTCTTTTAAAATATTCGCTGAATTAATCATCAGCAAATCAATAACACAAGTTGATTTGATATTGAAATATTAGAAAATCATAATTCATATGAATTAATCATCACTTGAATTCATTTCTAATACTTCATACATCTTATCAGCATCCTGTGCCTTGACATTCTCTTTAACTTCTAATACTTTTACAACTAATTTTCTCTTAAAATACTCAATCGTAATAATATCGCCCTCCTTAATCTCTTTAGAAGGTTTGGCAACATTATTATTCACTAGAACCCTTTCGCTATTTGCTGCTCCCTTTGCAACAGTGCGCCTTTTAATTATTCTCGATACTTTTAAAAATTTATCTAATCGCATTATTCTTTATTTTCAGTTTCACTATTTTCTTGATTGTTGCTGTTTGTATCTTCTACCTTATTATCTTCACCATTATTAGAATTCTTCATTGCTTCTAATTGTTTACGATAAATTTCTTGAAGTTCAGCTTCTTTTTCTTTAGCTACCTTTTCAGCTTCAATCTTTGCTTTCTTACGTTCCCACCAATCAAGACGACCAGTGTTTACAAGCTCATAGATATCTTCTTTTGTTAATGTTTCAATTTCCATTAAGTGATTAGCAATCAATGCTACTAAATCCTTGTTTTCAGTTAAAACTTGTTTTGCTCTTTCGTAGCATTCATCAAAGATCTTTCTAACTTCCTTATCAATTTCAAGTGCAATTTGGTCAGAGAAGTTCTTTTCAGCCATATAATCACGACCTAAGAATACTGAACCAGTTTGTCTTTCATATTGAATAGGGCCTAGGCTACTCATACCATATTCAGCAACCATTGCACGCGCAATCTTAGTTGCTTTTTCAATATCATTATGGGCACCAGTAGAAATATCGCCAATAAATAATTCTTCACTGACACGTCCACCAAGTAAACCAGTAATTTCATCCATTAATTCAGTCTTAGTAGTTACAAATGATTCCTTATCAGGAGTCATCATTGCGTAACCACCAGCTTGTCCACGAGGTACAATTGTAACTTTTTGAACAGTTTCCGCATTATCAAGTTTAACACCTATGATAGCATGACCAGATTCATGGAAACTAACACGTTTCTTTTCTTCATCAGTATATCTTCTTGATTTCTTTGCAGGACCCATGATTACTCTATCGATTGCTTCATCGATATCATAAATCTTAATTTCTTTTCGGTTTTCTCTTGCAGCAAGTAGGGCAGCTTCATTTAATAAGTTCTCTAAATCGGCACCACTAAAGCCAGGAGTACGTCTAGATACATCTTCTAAATTAATTTTAGGAGATAATTTTTTATTTCTTGCATGAACTTTTAAAATCTCAACACGCGCATTAACATCAGGATTACTCATTGTGATTTGACGGTCAAATCTACCAGGTCTAAGTAAAGCTGGATCTAATACGTCAGGACGGTTTGTTGCCGCCATAACAATGATACCACTATTATCACCAAAGCCATCCATTTCAACCAATAATTGGTTAAGTGTTTGTTCTCTTTCATCGTGACCACCACCAAGTCCGGCACCACGTTGACGACCAACAGCATCTATTTCATCGATAAATACGATACAAGGCGCATTTTGTTTTGCCACCTTAAACATATCTCTAACACGGCTAGCACCAACACCAACAAACATTTCTACGAAATCAGAACCAGAAATTGAATAGAAAGGCACCTTAGCCTCACCAGCAACAGCTCTAGCAAGTAATGTTTTACCTGTTCCTGGAGGACCAAATAATAAGATACCTTTTGGAATACGCGCACCAATTTCATAATACTTTTGTGGGTATTTTAAGAAATCAATGATTTCCTGCATTTCTTCTTTTTCTTCATCAGCACCAGCAACGTCTGCGAATGTTGTAGTGGCTTTACGATTTAATTTAGCTCTACTCTTCGCAAAATCAAAGGCTTGATTGTTGCTTCTATTAGTATTTCTAAACATAAATACTAAAAGAAGGATTGCGCCAACTGGTAAAATAATAATTGAAATAATGCTTAACCAATCAACTGTAACTAATTCGCTATATTCAAGACTAAAATCAGCACTACCACTATCAATCATTTGCGCAAGCATGCTAACTGTCTCATCGCTTACAATGATTTCATATTTTTTAACTGTTGAATTAACCTTATATTCACCACTTAACACATATAATTTCGCATTACCACCATTTCCAACAGGTCGAGCCTCAATTGATGTAATGCTTCCATCATTAACATAAGTTATAAATTTGTTGTAAGTAAGCTCATCAGGCGTATTTCTGTGTCTCATGATGGCTACAAAAACACCAACACAGATCACAGCAACAAGCACGATCATTAAGATATCTCTTATATTACGCTTTGGAGCTTGCTTTTTGTTATTATTACTATTCATATTTTAATCACCTACTTATTTTCATAAATTTCTTTTTTCAAAACACCGATATATGGAAGATTACGATATATTTCATTGTAATCAAGACCAAATCCAACTACAAACTTCTTAGGAATGTTGTATCCGATATATTTAGGAACGACATCATTAATCTTTCTACCTTCAGGCTTATCAAGAAGAGTCGCAATTTCGATACTTCCAGCCTTTCTAGTCTTAAATTCTTGTACAACAGCATGTAAAGTCAAACCAGTATCAATAATATCTTCCACAAAAATGATATCTCTACCACTAACATCTGAAGATACATCTCTTAAAATTCTAACAACGCCAGTGCTTTCAACACCATTGTAGCTACTAACATCCATAAAATCTATTTGAATATCACAAGTAATATGTTTAATCAATTCAGCCATAAAAGGCACAGCACCCTTCAATAATCCAATCAATATTGGGCACTTTCCTTCATAATCTTTAGATATTCTTTTACCAAGTTCTTCACACTTAGCTACGATATCTTCATGTTTAACTAATACTTCTTCGATTGCTGGATGCAAGTTTTTCATTTTAATCTCCTTATCAATTCTATTTTTAGATTATATTCATCCATATTCTTAATTATATCGCTTTTCTTCACATTAAGAATAGAAATAATTTCTCCATTTTTATTTAAAAGTAACAAAGCTTTATCTTTCTCAATTTGACTAAGTTGTAAATCAATTAAGATATCTTTTACCTTTTTATGGCCACTTGATAGCTTCATTTTATCACCATCACGTCTACTTCTAATCACAAATGGAAACATATTACTATTATACCATATAATCTCAAGACTTCCAATATTAAACACATTATTTTTTTCAATATTATCTACTTTTTCAAACACAATATCATATTCATCATTTAATTGATATCTACCAAAATCATTAATTTCTAAATAAGTATCTTTAGATTCATATAAATAATAATTGATTCTAATCTCATTTCCATCTTTAATTAAAGAAATATCTTTATAATTGATCACAAAAGTTCTTTTATTAGAACTAATATCTTTCATTAATTCTAAAATAAAGCCTCGACTATAATGATATCTTTTCAATAAATAAAATAATATCTCTTCTTGTAGATACTTATCAATACATAAGAAATTATCTTGTTTAAAAGAAAAATGATCTTCAAAGACATCAATGTAATAATCAATATAATTATCTCTAGTTCCAATAATAAACCTATTCACAAATTCCATTTTTTCTTTAAAATTGATAAAAGCACTTCCAAAATCTTGATTTTCTTTAAATAAAGCACTCACAATATTATGTCTTATCCTATTTCTTGTGTAATCATCTTCACCATTAGATGCATCTTCAAAGAATTTAACATCATTCTTCTTTGCATATTCATAAATATCAGCCTTTAATACCTTAATTAAAGGTCTAATAATCATATAATCATTCATTTTATAAGCAGGATTAATTCCTATCAATGATTCTATACTCGAAGAACGCATTAAATGCATGAAAAATGTTTCTATGTCATCATTTAAATGATGGGCAAGCACTAAATAATCAGCCATTTCTTCTTTCATCACCTTATCAAAGAAATCATTTCGTAAATTTCTTGCATATTCTTGAAAAGAAGGGATATATTCTTGTTTTTCAAGCTCTAATACATGCAATTTATACTTATTTTTCGCATAATTTCTAATATATTCTTCTTCAATATCAGACTCAATTCTTCTTTTATGATTAACATGAGCAAGAATTATCTCATATTCATATTCATCTTTGAATTTTTCTAGAATATCTAATAAGACTGATGAGTCAACACCACAGCTAATTGCGAGCACTAGTCTTTTTTTATGTAAATCAAGCTTATATTCATCTAAAAAAGCCTTAAATTCATTTAATAAATTCATATTTTTTTCCTCAAAACCAATTTATTATACTACTTTTATCATATTTATACAAATATTTAATATTTTATTTCTTAATTTAATACTATTTTATTATATTTAACTAAAAATTATCATAAAAAATCTCTAATATTTTCTTATTATTTTATTAACTATATTTAAGATATATTTATTTATAATATTTATCCCTAAATTTATCTATTATTTTAAGCCCTAAAATTAGCCTATAATATCACTTTATTTTCAAATATTCAAAAATCAATTAAAAATACCCAAAAATTTAAACCTTAAACTTTAAGACTTAATTTTATTCTCAAAAATAAGCCTAAAATTGGCCCTTACATCGTTTTTCTTCTTTTTCACCTTTAGTTAATTGAATCGGCATCTAATATTTTCAAATCGCAAATTTTAAGACTAGGGCTATTTTTGCTGAAATTTGGGAATTCTTTTGATTTTAATTATCTTTTATTAAAAAAATATATCATTTTTAATACCAAATTTTAAGCTTTAAAAAAAGACCTAGAATTTCTAGATCTTTTCATGCATAAAAATATAATAATTTAAAATACTCGAACAAATCGCAAACACAAAGCCAATAATCAAAGAAATAAATCTATAATCAGCAATAAATAATACTAAATTAATACTAATTATTAATAAATATAATATCTTTAATATTAAATTTTTAGTATTTTTATTAAAAAGCAATAAAATATTAACTGCAATGGTATTATTAAGAAGTAAAAATAGATATTTTATTATGAAATCTTTATATAATAAATCCTTAAAATCAGATTTAATAAAGATAAATAAGTATATTAATAATAAATAAATTGAGCTGAAAATAAAGATTTTTATTAAAAATTTTAGGTGTTTTTTGTATAAATTATGTCTTGTTGTGCCGAGATTAATTTTTATTATGTCGTCATTTTTGTTAAAAAACGCTACAGAGGCAATCGAAAATGGCATAAACATATACAAAAATGTTACAAAATAATACTTATCACTAAATGAAAAATAAAGAATAAGGGCTAGTATAATACAGATATTTATTATAATACTTATTTTATGATATTTAAGAAATCTCTTCATATTATTTACCTATATCATATATATTTATTTCACTTGCTTTAGCATGTAAAGTCTTATCACTTAATGCTTCTTTTAAAACATAATAATATTCATCATTTTCATATATTAGATTCTTAATAATACTTATATGATTATAGTCTTTTTCTTTCTTTACTTTTAAAATCTTATCATTTTTATTTATTTTAAAACATCTATCCTCATATAAAACAATAAAATCATCAATTATATCCTCATATAATTTGATATTTTCTTGTTCAAATGATGTAAAAAAGATATTTCCTTTATGTTGAATAAAGTCATCTTTTAAGATATTCTTATCCAAATCCTTAAAAGCTAAATAAAATATTCTTATACAATATGTTGAAAGTGCAAATATATCATTAGATATACTTCGATATTTTCCAACAAATTCATATTTATCTTTTCTTCTTACATCAATTCTTAAATGTGTTTTTTTAATTAAAGAATTGAAATATGCTGAATCAAATACTTTTTGATAATCTTCTATCATCATATTTTCGATTCTTTTGCTGTTGAGATTATCCAAATATGCAATATTATTATCAATATATATTCTATTTCTTGCATAATTATCATTATCATATATTAATTCATCTAAATATGTGATATCAGACTTATTAATACCAGCAATTATTTTAGAAAAATCATAAGCTATTTCCTTACTTGCGATAATTAATGTGTTAATACTAGTATCAATATCTGCATTTATCTTATATTTATTCAATTGTAGATCATTTATTTTAATCATATTATCACCTGTGAATATTATACTATAAATCAAACTAAATAAAAAGAACTTAATTTCAATTTAAATTAAGTTCTTTATTTTTATTATCCAATTGAACCTTCCATATTTAATGAAATAAGTCGATTTAATTCAACAGCATATTCCATTGGTAGTTCTTTCGCAAATGGTTCAATGAAGCCCATAATAATCATTTGCATAGCATCTTTTTCACTTATTCCTCTACTCATTAGATAGAATAATTGTTCATCAGATATCTTTGATACTGTTGCTTCATGTTCAATTTTGCTTTTAGAATTCTTAATAATGTTAACAGGAATAGTATCACTTTTAGATATTTCATCTAAGATGATTGTATCGCATTCAACATGACTCTTAGAATTAAGTGCATTCTTGCCGATATTTACAGTACCTCGATAATTAACAACTCCACCTAATCTACAAATTGATTTAGATATAATAGTAGATGAAGTGTTCTTTCCAATATGAATCATCTTAGCACCAGCATCTTGATATTGACCCTTAGACGCAAATGCGATAGAAATAGTATTTCCTCTTGCGCCATCGCCCTTTAGGATGCATGCAGGATATTTCATATTCAAACCTGATCCAACATTACCATCAATCCATTCCATTAACGCATTCTTTTCACATAATGCTCGTTTTGTAACTAGATTTACAATATTGTTACTCCAGTTTTGAATAGTAGAATATCTACATGATGCATCATCAGCAACATATATTTCAACAACAGCCGCATGAAGTGAGTCCTTTGAATAAATTGGGGCAGTACAGCCTTCAACATAATGAACGCTTGCACCCTTATCTACAATTATTAAACTTCTTTCAAATTGGCCCATTTGTTCACTATTGATTCTAAAATATGATTGAAGTGGTTTTTCTAACTTTACACCTTCTGGTATATAGATAAAGCTTCCACCACTCCATACAGCACTATTTAGTGCTGCATATTTATTATCAGTATAAGGTACAATTGTCGCAAAATATTTTTTAAATATTTCAGGATATTTTTTTAGTGCTGTATCAGTATCACAGAAAAGCACACCTTGTTTTTCTAATTCTTCCATATTATGATGGTATACTGCCTCAGATTCAAATTGAGTTGTAACACCAGCTAAATAATCTCTTTCAGCCTCAGGTATACCTAATTTCTCAAAAGTGTCTTTAATTTCTTCAGGTACATCATCCCAAGACTTAGAAACACGCTCAGATGATTTTATGTAATAAGTATAATCATTAAAATCAATGAAGTCTAAATTTGGTCCAAAATTAGGTTGTTCCATCTCCACAAATTTGTGATAAGCCTTAAGTCTAAATTCTAACATCCAATCAGGTTCACCCTTAAGTTCAGATATCTTTCTTACAATCTCTTCTGATAAGCCCTTACCTGTATCAACTACAGTTTTAGCATCAGTTTTAAAACCATATTTATAATCACCGACAATATCATTTATTTCTTTTTTATGTTGATCATTCATTGTCTTCACCACTTACATTGTCGTAAAAGGCATGCCAAGGAAGGGCAGCACATTTAATACGTGCTGGGAATTTAGAAACTCCTTGATATATTGATGCCTCATCAAGTAAATCCAAATCAGCATCTTCACCTTTCAACATATCAAAAAAGTTTTTCGATATCTCTTTAGCCTCATCTACTGTTTTTCCTTCAAGTACAGAGCACATTACTGATGCACTTGAACAGCATATTAAGCAGCCTTTACCATCATGTCTAACTTCTTTAATTTTATTTCCATTAAGTAATACTTCAACTTCAATATCATCACCACAAGAAGGATTACGTTTATGCATTAAATTTCCTTCGCCTTTTAATCCTTTGTTTCTTGGATTCTTATAATGGTCTGTCATTACTTCACGGTATAATTTTTCCATATCATAATTCATATAATCACCTAATTAAATTCCTTAAAGAAATCAATTACTTTTTTAACACAATCTGCTAATTTATCAACATCATCAAAGTCATTAAAAATTGAGAAGCTAGCTCTAACTGTACCATTTAATCCTAAATATTTTGTTAGAAGTTGAGCACAATGATGACCTGCACGCACGCAAATATTTTTCTCATCTAAAAAGCTAGATGCATCATGAGGATGAACACCCTTCACATTAAATGATAAAATTGCTTCATCAAAGGAATCATTATAAAGCTCAATTCCATCTATATTTCTAAATTTTTCTTCAATGTATGCACATAAGGCTTGATTATGTTCAATGATTTTATCATAGCCAATACTTGATATAAAATCAACAGCTTCACCAAGGCCAATAACCTCTGCGATTGCAGGAGTACCCACCTCAAAACGATAAGGGATATCTTTGATATCTACTCTATCTTGATATACTTCCTCATTCATATCACCACCATAATAAACAGGCATCATTTTTTTAAGATGTTTTTTCTTACCATAAAGTACACCAACACCCATTGGTCCAAACATCTTATGACCAGAGAAGCATAAGAAATCGCAATCTAATTCTTTGACATCAATTGGAAAATGTTGAATTGCTTGAGCGGCATCTACGATAACTAGCACATTATGTTTATGCGCAATTTCAATAATTCTTTTCATATCTACCTTATATCCAAGCACATTACTAACATATCCAAGTGCAATAATCTTAGTATTCGAATTGATATAATCTTCGATTTTATCAATATCTAATCTGTTTTTATCATTAAGCGGAAGGTATGTTAATTTTAAACCTATTTCCTTTGATCTAATGAGCCAAGGAAGTACAGATGAATGATGCTCTAAAACAGATGTTAAAACCTCATCGCCTGCTTTTAAACTATCCTTTAGCATCAACGATAGATCATTTAATGATTCACTTACATTTTTAGTAAAAACTACTTCATTAAAATCAGCATTGATGAATTTAGCAACTTTTTCTCTTGCTATATCATATGCATTGGTAGCATCATAGCTTAGTTTGTAAACACCACGATGAATATTAACACCATAATTTTCATAATATTCATTCATTTTATCCAAAACACATTTAGGTTTTAATGATGTGGCACCACTATCTAAATAACATAAATCTTTATTATTTGTAAGTATTGGAAAATATTTCTTACAATCACTTGCAAACTTTTTAACTTCACTTCTATTCATTATCTCATCTCCAATTTCTTGGCTATTACTTCTTGAATATAAGCAAGAATCTTTTCGTCATTTATTTTTGACAAGTATGGATTAAAGAAACCATACACAATCAATTTCTCAGCATCATATCTACTTAAGCCTCTACTCATTAAATAATAAACATCTTCTTCACTGATTGCACCAATTGATGCACCATGGCTTGCCATACAATCAAATTCATCGATATATAAAAGTGGACATGCTTGCATAACTGAATATGTATCTAAGATAATACCCTTTGATGTTTGATGCATGTTAGCATTTTTTGCACCTCTTTTAATATATCCACAAGTATCCATATTTAATGTTGAATCATTTAAAACAACACCATAACCTACTAGTTCTGATTTTGTTTTCTTTTCATCGTGGTAAATATTATAATTATTCTTTTGTAGCTTAGATGATGCATTAATACATGAATTAGAAACATAAGCACTTGCTTTTTCACTATACAAATAAACATTACTTATATTCTCTGATTCTACTTCATTGATATTTAAATCATTGATATATAATTTTGCTTTATCATCTAAATAATAATTATTATATTCACATACCTTATTTTCATAATTGTTGAAGGTATTATTCATAACTTCACATTCATCATTTAAATTATAATCTCTTAAGACCTTACAATCCTTTTGGCATGATAAGAAGATATGTGTTAAATTTGCTTTTACACCACGTTTAAACACATATGAGAAATTTAAATAAGCTTCATCATCATTTAGATATATTAATTTTAAATTAATATCTTTTTTGATATGTACATAATTATTAAAATGAGCCTTACTTAATATCTCTTCTTCAACATCTGTTCTTTTCTTTTTACAGACATCAAAACTATCGATATAATTATCAACTTCTAGTTCAACTTCATCTTCATTAATATTGCATCTAATTGCTTTTCCATCATTGAAGATAATATAGTTATCACCATCATTGATAAAAGAATATGCTTTTTCTTCAAATTCTTTAAAGTGCTTCATTATTTTCTCTCCTTAGGATTTAAAGCACAAGAACCTAGTGATAAGCTTTGTTTACGAGTGGCTTCAGTAACAATACCTAGTTCTTCCTTGATCCAATCATAACCTTCATTATCAATTTTTTCAATTAATTCTACTCCACCACTTTTCACAATTCTACCATCAAGCATAATATGAACGTGAGTAACTTTGATATAATCAAGTAATCTTTGGTAGTGAGTAATAACTAAAGATGCAAAAGTATCACTCTTCATATCATTCACATTTTCACCAACGATTCTTAAAGCATCAACATCAAGGCCTGAATCAATTTCATCTAAAATCGCAAAGTGAGGTTTCAACATCTTCATTTGAAGAATCTCATTTCTCTTCTTTTCACCACCACTAAAGCCTTCATTGATATATCTATGTGGTAAATCAGGATTCATTTTTAAATCACTAACTGCTTTATCCATATCTTTAATGAATCTAAATAAAGAAACATGTTGATCTTTATCAAGTCTAGCATCAAGCGCTGATTTGATGAAATCAGAATTAGTAATACCAGGAATCTCGTTTGGATTTTGCATAGCTAAAAAGATACCTTTTTTACTTCTTTCATCAACACTCATTGCAAGTACATCTTCACCATCTAAAGTGATAGATCCTTTAGTGACAGTATATTCAGGTGAACCCATAATTACACTAGCTAAAGTACTCTTACCAGTACCATTAGGACCCATAATAGCATGCATCTCTCCTGTATTTATACTTAAATTTAAACCTTTTAATATTTCTTTTTCTTTACCTGTTTCGTTATCAATAACAACAGCATGTAAATCTTTAATTTCAAGTTTCATATTACTCTCCCTTAATTTATCAATATATTCATATTATAACACTTTTTAAAATATAATGCATCTTATATGATAATTTTAAAGACTATTTTAATATCATATAGATTTTCAATGAATAATATGATATAATTATTATATACAAAGTTGGACTGAATTATGATTTCAAAACAAATTTTTAGCAACTTAATATTAAAACTATTCGCCTGATTGTAAAACATACAATCGGGCTTTTTTTATTTTATCAAATAGGAGGAAAAATATATGATAAACAACGAAAAACACTATGATTTAATAAAATTTGAAGACGGAGATTTTAGTTTGGATGTAAAAGTATCGCCTAATGAAGATACTGTGTGGTTATCGCAAAAAGAAATGTCCTTATTATTTGATGTTTCAACAGATAATATTGGTCTTCACATTAAAAACATACTTAATGAAGGGGAATTGGATCCTTCAACTACCGAGGAATCCTCGGTAGTTCAATTTGAGGCTAATCGTCATGTAAAACGCACAATAAAATTATTTAACCTTGATATGATAATTTCTGTGGGATATAGAGTAAAATCAAAACGTGGCATTATCTTTAGACGATGGGCTACTTCTACATTAAAACAATATTTATTAAAAGGCCATGTAATTAATGAAGAAAGATGCTTATCTTGTACTTCTAATATTTTAGATTTACAATCTAAATATAAAGAAATAGAAAACAAAGTAAATAATTTAAATGAAATAGTATATTCAGATAATAATAAACTATTTTATGAAGGAGAAATATTAGAGCCTTATTCTTTCTTAATAAAACTTTTCTTCCTTGCTAAAAATAAACTCACAATTATAGATATGTATGCAGATAGTTTTTTATTAAAAATGCTTGAAGAAATTAAAATCCCTATATATATTTATACATCTTCTAACTCATATCTTAATAATATCGATTTGAAAGATAATATTCATCTAATCAACACTAACGTATTTCATGATCGATATATTATTGTTGACGAGACAGTTTATATGATGGGAACATCATTTAACAGCATTGGTAAAAACGATTCACATTAACGAACTTAAAGATAATAAGGAAGATGATCTGTTGAAAAAATAAGAGATGTTATATTAACATCTCTTATCTTATTAATTGCCTGTATATTTAGTGTTATAAACTATTTGAACACCTTCTGGTATTACAAATGATTTACCTTCAATTGTTGTATTAAATTCTTCTTCATTACCATCATAATAAATTTTCTCTAATGCAGAATTATCTAATATTTCAAATTTGCTTCCCAAGTCAAAATCATAAGGCAAATATAATTCTTTGATTAAAACATGATTATTAGATCCCCTATATATTTGACAGTTCAACAATGGAATAGAACTTTCGATATTATCAGGAATAACTAATACTCCGTTTTCAGGTACATAATTTATTGCTGTTATTGTAGCATAGCCATATTCTCTAGTATATGAGAACATTTTTTGCGAATAAGCTTCTAATACAACATCTTCTGTAATAACGGTATTATAAGATACAGGATTACCTGTGCTTTGTATACGCCATGATGAAGAAGAAACATATTTTAATTTATATTTAGAAACATAATCTTTTAGTCTGGGTCTAATTCTTCCACTTGCAATCGTATCACTTCCTACATCATTTCCATCCACAATATATTTTACATTAATTAGTTTATCCGCAAATTTAGGATTTTCACGTAAAAATATTGTATAGGTATCTTTGTCAGTTTCAATTACAAGCGTATAACTTTCTTCCATTTTATCTGTTTCAAATACTCTATTTACATAAAATTCTACGATTCTCTCTGGAAATAGGTCAAGATATTTTACTGTTGAAGATCTAATAGTAGGATAAGCTTTATATTCTGTTTTAGATTCCCCTATTAAATAAACCTTATTTATATTTAAACTTATTGATTCTTCACCATGATTAATCAAATGCAAAATAAGTGACATAGTAGTTTTGCCATTATGGGGCGTAATATTATTATATATTATCGGCATGAATTCTATGTCTCCTACTATCATACCTTCATCATAACATGTGTTTTTAGGAAGTTCTTCGTTTGCATCGGTTTTATTATCTGAATCTTTTTTACAAGCAGATAACGATATCAAAAATATAAAAACTGACAATATTAAAATATATTTCTTACACATATTTAATTCCTCCCGTTTTTTAATCAAATTGTGAATAATATAATTCACTATAAAAACCATTATTATTAAGTAAAATATCATGTGTACCTTGTTCTATGATATTACCATCTTTAACAACAAGGATTAAATCAGCATTCTTAATAGTTGATAATCTATGTGCAATCATGAAACAAGTTTTACCCTTCATTAGTTTCTTAACAGCTTCACTAATTATTTCTTCAGTTCTTGTATCAATATTACTTGTAGCCTCATCTAATATTAAAATCTTACTATCAAGTAACATCGCACGTGCTATTGTCAGTAATTGTTTCTGACCTTTAGATATATTAGTACCACCTTCAGTTAATATTGTATCATATCCATTGGGTAAGTGCATAATAAAATCATGAATTTTAACTTCTTTACAAGCTTTGATTACTTCATCTAATGTTGCTTTATCATTACCATATGATAAATTATCATAAACAGATGCTTCAAATAACCAAGTATCTTGAAGTACCATTGCGTAATTTTTACGTAAGCTACTTCTTTTAATATTATAGATATCATTATCATCTAAAGTAATCATACCTTCATCAATATCATAAAATCTCATAAGTAGATTTACAATAGTAGTTTTACCTGCTCCTGTTGGACCTACAATTGCAACTACTTGACCACTATTTGCGTTAAATGATAAATCCTTGATAATAGTGTGTTCTTTGCGATATCCAAAATATACATCTTCAAACTTAACATCTCCAATTGCATCAACTTCTATTGCATCTACCTTGTCTGCATCTTCTGCTTTAGCATCAATTAGTCCAAATACACGCTCACCAGCTGCTAAGGATGTCTGGATATCTACAAAGATATTTGCGATTTCATTAATTGGACCCGAGAATTTTCTTGAATAGCCTACAAACGATCCTAAATCGCCTAATTTAAATCCTTGATAGATATTTAATATAGCTCCAAAAATAGAAATTAAAGCTAAAGATAAATTGTTGATGAAATTAACTCCAGGTCCTGTAATAGAACCATAATATTCAGCCTTATATGAAGATTCAGTTGATGTTGTATTATATTCATCAAACATATCTAAAATCTTATCTTCTTTACTATATGCTTTAATAGTATTAGCACCAGTTATCATCTCTTCAACATAAGCATTCAGCATTCCTAAATCACTACTTCTTTTTCTAAACAATGGCTTAGTTTTCTTAAGCATTAATCTTGTAAACAAAAGCGATAGTGGGATTGTAAACACAAACACAAGTACTAATAGTGGTGAAATAGTAAGCATCATAATAAATGATACAGTAACAGTAATAATACTATTTGCGATATGTATTATATCTGATGATAATGATGTATTGATTGTATCAATATCATAACTCATTTTAGATATAATATCACCTAATAAATTAGTATCAAAATAAGATACAGGCAGTGCCATCAGCTTATTAAATGCATCTTCTCTCATCTTGTAGACAACACGCTTACCAATATATATCATTAGTCTTGATAAGATGAATGCTAAAATACTAGAAAGCACATAAAAGATTGCCATTAAACTAGCATAATAAAATACAGCATCAAAATCAACATATTTACTTCCATCCACATTTTCCATTTGCATAGCGTTAATTGCAAATCCTAAAAGTTTAGGTCCAATAAGCGCAAATGCGTTAGAAGATATCGTAAGCACAAATGCAAGTAATATTAACCACTTAAATTTATACATGTAATCCCAAAGCCTTTTTAATGTATATTTCATATCTTTAGGCTTTTGGCTATTACCACGTTTCATTACCATAGAGGCGCTACCTTTAGAATTCATCTTGCACCTCCATATTTACATTATGTTTATTAACACCCATTTGGGCATTATAGATTTGTTGATACTCTGCATTAGTCTTCAACAAATATTCATGTGATCCATATCCTGTAACCATACCGCTATCTAACATCATAATATAATCACAATTCATAATTGAAGAAATTCTTTGACTTATAATGATATTTGTAGTATCAGGATAATTTTCTTTTATTTGATGTCTAATAATACTATCAGTTTTATAATCTAAGGCACTAGATGAATCATCAAGTATTAAAATACTTGGATTATTTGCTAAAGCACGAGCAAGGAGTAATCTTTGTTTTTGGCCACCAGATATATTATTACCCTTTGGAGCAAGCACAAAATCAAATCCTTCTTCTCGATTATTTACAATAAAATCATAAGCAAGGCTCACTTTAGATGCTTTAATGATATCATCATTATCTACACCTCTGTAAAAATCAATATTGTTTTTGATAGTATCGTTGAATATTGTATCATTTTGTAAAACCAGTCCAAACTTTTCTCTTAAATCTTTTTTATCATATTCCTTAATATTTTTGCCATCTACAAGAATACTACCTTTAGATACATCATATAATCTAAGAAGTAAATTAATGATTGTCGTTTTACCAGCTCCAGTTGGTCCAATAATGCCTAGTGACTGTCCTTTTTTTAATTGAATGTTAATATTATTTAAATTATATCTATTTACGTCAGATGTATTTAATTCCTCTTTTTTATTATATTCAAAATAAACATCTCTAAATTCGATATAATAATCACTACTATCATCACATTCTTCTCTTTCAAGTTCAGGATTTAATTTAAATATATAATCAATTCTAATCGCAGATGCATTACTCCTAGAATATATCACAAATATTCTTGTAATTGATAACATTGCATTTAAGATAATTGTGAAATATGAAGTGAATGAAATAACTTTACCAATTAAAGTATCACCACTTGATATTCTATATGCACCAAACACAATAACTGCAACAAGCCCCATATTTAAAATTAAATTCATAATAGGAGACATTGATGCCATTGTATATCCACTTTTAAGTTCATAATTTATTACTTCTTTATTGACTTTACTAAATCTATCTTTTTCATATGCTTCTTTAGACAGAGCTTTAATTACTCTAATACCAGTAATATTTTCTCTAATTACACGTACTAATTTATCAAGCGCCTCTTGTACCTTAGTAAATAGTGGCAAGCTTATCTTAGATACTATTATTGTAAGTAATACCACAAATGGAAGTGTTGATAAAAGTACTAATGTTAAAATAGGGTCCATTGTGAAAGTAACAATAATACCACCAATTAATAATATTGGTGCACGCACACCAATACGTTGCATCATACCAACCATATGATGAATATTATATGTATCTGTTGTCATTCTAGATATTAATGATGGCATTGTAACATCATCTAATTGTTTATTTGACAAAGATTCAATCTTTTCAAATAAGTCGTGACGAAGTGAAGTAGTAACTTTCATAGCAACATAGCTTGCCATTCTATTCGCAATCACATTAAAAGAAAAGCCAATAGCACAGCATACAAGCATGATAATACCATATAATATTACTCTGTTTAATTCTTGTGTCGGTATTACATCATCTATTATATATGACAATATATAAGGAATAGCAAGATCCATTAAAGTACCAATTATTTTAATGATCAAACCAATTATCATTCGTACTTTATATATACCAACGTACTTAAATACTCTTCTCATGGCTTTTATCTCCTTATGTTTAAAAGTATACAATAATTAATTACATTTTTCAATACATTAACTAGTATTATCTATATAGATAGCATTATCTATATAGATATGATATAATTAGACATAGAAAGTTGTGATATATATGAAAACAAAAATAATACTTAAATTACAACTTAATATCAAAATAGACCTTGTTGGATAAACAACAAGGTCTTTTCTTTTTCATAAAAAAGTAGGAAATGAATATGAAAAAAGAAGAAACTAATCAATTTTTAGAAAAGGATTATTTTAATGATTTACAAAAGATTAAAGAAACCATTAAAATAAACCAGCACAAGGCAATGGTTGTTGTTAATAGTGTTATGATTATGACTTATTATAAAATAGGTACTATCATCAATGAAAGAAAAACTTGGGGTTCCAAATATATTCAGAACTTAGCTAATGATTTAAAAGATTATGGTACTAGTTATTCATTTAGAAATTTAAAATATATGTCTCAATTCGCAAATGAATTCACAATTGATGAAATTAGGCAACAAGCTGTTGCCCAAATTCCTTGGGGTACTTTAGTAACTGTTATTATTCCTAAATCTAAATCTCATGAAGAAATGTTATTCTATATTAATGAAACACATAAAAATGCTTGGTCAAGATCAATGGTACTTAATCAAATAGAACTTAAAGCTTATGAAAGATCATTAATAAAACCATCAACTACAGATGTTACTAAATCTGATGATTTAACTAATGAATTATTTAAAGAAACATATGTATTTGATTTTTTAGACAAAGAAAAGATAAAAACAGAAAAAGATTTAAAGAATCAAATGATTGATAATATCATTAAATTCTTGCAAGAATTAGGTCCTGGTTTTTCACTTGTTGGTAAAGAATATAAATTATCATCTCCTACAAATGAAGAATTCTATATTGACCTTTTAATGTATCATGTTAAAATACATGCATATGTAGTAATAGAAGTAAAACTTACTAAATTCAAACCGGAACATTTAGGTCAATTAATATTTTATGTTAATGCAGTTGATGCATTAGAAAAGACAGATTTAGATAATAACACAATAGGCTTATTATTATGTAAAGATGCAGATAAGTTTGTAGCTGAAACTACTTTAAAAAATACATATATGAAATTAGGTATTTCTAAATACAAATTGATTGAAGAATTACCTGCATATTTAGAGAAAAGATTAAATGAAATAGAAAAGGACTAAGTAAAATATACTTAGTCCTCATTTATTAATCTTCTTTTCCGTATAAACTATTCCAATTAATGGATTTAAAGAAATTAAATTCTTTTTCTATTTGGCCAATATTTAGTGCAACTTCTTTTCTTAAATCCTCTTCCTTAAAGTTCAACTGATTTTCGCCTAATTTCATTTTTTTAATATTCGAGTATAAATCACCATGTTCATAACTATAACCAATTTTTGTGAATGCATTATCTTTTTGTATCTGGTAATTGCAATCAAATTTTTCTGTTCCGGTGTAATAGTATATGATAATAGTTTTATAATTATCACTTGCTGACTTGATATCCCTCAAATATCGATAAAATGAAACTTTATTGCTATAATCTTTGTATCTTACTTCAAAAATAGTTCGATTCGATATTTTAATAAAATCACCCTCATATAAATTGTTTTCTTTATAATAATTAATTATATATTCTTCATCTTTTATTACATTAAATTCTTTTTTATATGCTATGTAATTATTATCATTATATAGATTAATATATACAGTTGCTTTCTCTTCATCTGTTAATATGATAGGAAAATCTTCTATTACTTTATAATTATCTATATTGTCTACAAGTATAAAATCATCAATATCATAAGCTATTCCTGCATATAATACATCAATTCCTGTTTCTTCACATTTAATTTCTATTCTATTATCTTTTTTACAACTCGAAAGTAGAAATAAAGATAATGTCAATATTATTACTATAATGATATTTTTCTTCATAATTATCCCTCGTATGCTTCAAAATACAATTGGAACAAGAAATTAATTTCATACATTTTAGCTTTGAAATTTGCTGACTCTTCTTCATTTTTAATTTGCACTTTTGTATCCATATATTCTTCATCCCATTCATAACCTGAATATGAGAATTCTCTACAATATGAAGAACTTACGCTAGTCGTAATAGTATTGCTTGAACTTACTTTAACATTGTAAGAAATGTATTCACCTTTGTGGTCTTTATTTTTATTATTATAAGATAATACATATCTCTTATTTAAACCTTCTGTAGATACAGTAAATGCATATTCATCTGATATATGAATAATAGTTGAAGTACTATGTTCAATTAAGCCTTCTTTTTCCATTTCTTCTATCATTGATTTAGCATCTCTTACTTTGTTGTATTTTTTATCATATATTGCTTCATTATTACTTGCATCTTTGATTACATAATGTATTGTTACATCACCTGTTTGAAAATATATAATTTCATTATTAGGACTTATTTCATAATCGTTAGCATCTTTGATATTCTTTATAAATGAAGATACATTATATGCTCTACCAACATATAATCTATCTCTTTTTATTTCTTCATATATTGGAGCTGTTTTATCTTTCACAATTATTTTTCTATAAAGTGATGATATGTATTTACCATTTTCATCATATATTTTATATTCAATTTCATACTCGCCTTCCATATTATTAATTAAATTACTATATGGAACATAAGTATATCCGCTTTCTAAATTCAATCCTTCTTCAACATATTCATCGCCTAGTTCTAATTTTACTTTTTTACGGCCTATTAGTTTATTCTTGCCACAAGATGATAACAGCAAAACAAAAATAAATATGACTACAATCAACATTATATTAAATAATCTTACTGTTTTATTATTTACATGTAAGTCCATAATATCACTCCTTTATTTTATTAATATCTATTGATGTCATTATATCATAAGATATTTACCGATTCAATGATTTAATATAAAAAGGACTAAGTAAAACACTTAGTCCTCTATATTTTTATTCACCTTCTTTTGTGAATTGATTCTTATATTCTTCAGAAAAATCCATTGTTAGATAACGTTGATACATAGTATATCTTCTTTGAGCTTCTTCTTTATTAACTTCTAATAATTCTTTAGCTTTTTCTGGATTTACTTT
>JAEEGL016151709.1_pt1 | contig 36755 bp, 38 predicted proteins | sample 9134231 | NCBI WGS metagenome assembly JAEEGL01 (sample SAMN16246548, study PRJNA631951) | gut metagenome | biome: gut microbiome; feature: rumen; material: fiber-attached | host: Bos | place: Iran: Karaj | collected 2018-10 | reverse complement strand
TCCTAATCCAGTAATTTCTTTAATTACTTTAATAACATTAACTTTTGCAGCTCCTGCATTGATTAGGTTAACTGTTACTGATTTTGGTCCTTCATCTGCAGCTGCTACTGCTCCTGCTACTGGTGCTGCTACTGCAACACTACTTGGATCAACACCAAATTCTTCTTTCATTGCATCTACTAATTCTTTAATTTCTAATAAACTCATTTCTTTTAAACTACTGATAAAATCTTCTTTATTTAATTTTGCCATTTTTATTTCCTCCTATATTTATATTTTTAAATTAATTTTCTTCTTTTTGTTGACTATATAAGTCTAAAGCAATAGCTAAATCCCTTGGGATAGCCATTAATCCACCAGCAAGCATTGTAAGTAGTCCGTCTCTTGAAGGTAGTGTTGCATATTCTGCTAACTTAGCTTGATCTGCTTTTTCTCCATCAATTATCCCTACTTTTAATATTACTGCCGGATGTTCTTTAGCGAAATCAGATAAAACCTTAATTGGTGCTACTTGATCTTCACCATACGCAAAAGCACTTGGTCCTTCTAATGATTCTGATAAATCAATTCCTAAATCATTAAAAGCACGAGCCATTAAAGTATTCTTGTATACTTTGTAATCTGAGTTTGTTTCTCTTAACTTAACACGTAATTCTTTAGATTCGCTATCAGTGATACCACGATAGTCGAATAATACTATAGTGTTAGCTTCTTGAACACGATTTTTAATCTCATCGATTACTTCTTGCTTTTGAGCTAAGATTTTCTCACTTGCCATAATACACCTCCTTAAATTTCGGGATGCCATATAAAAAGTTCTTTACATAGACACGCAAAGAACTTTAAAACTAAAATAATAAGTTCCTCGGTAGGATTTACGTTTATACCTACTGTCTATGGCACCTGTAAATTGTCTTTATTATATACTACTATTTCCTACTTGTCAAAACTATTTTCAACTTTGATTCCAGGACCCATAGTAGATGTAATTGAAATATTCTTAATATATTCACCTTTTACAGTTGAAGGTTTAATACGAATAATTTGAGAAACAAATGCTTCTAAATTTTCTTTTAAATCTTCTTCTTTAAAAGATACTTTTCCAATAACTCCATGAACATTTCCAAAGCTATCAGTTCTATATTCTACACGACCAGCTTTTACTTCCTCTACAGCTTTAGCAACATCTAAAGTAACTGTACCAGTCTTAGGATTTGGCATTAAACCTTTTGGTCCTAATACTCTACCTAATTTACCAAGTAATGGCATCATATCTGGAGTAGCAATTAATGTATCGAAATCAAACCAGTTTTCTTTTTCCATTTTTTCGATCATATCAGTATCTCCAACATAATCAGCTCCAGCTTCTTTTGCTTCTGTAGCTTTTGGTCCTCTAGCAATAACTAGAACTTTCTTAGTTTTACCAGTTCCTTTAGGAAGTACAATAGCACCTCTTAATTGTTGATCTGCTTTTTTAGTATCAAGATTTAATCTTAATGCTACTTCAACTGATCCATCAAAAGAACTGATAGAAGTTTCTTTAACTAATTTAATAGCTTCCTCTACTGGATATACTTTACTCTTTTCAACTTTACTAAGAGCTTCAGTATACTTCTTTCCTCTTTTTTTCATTTTATTTCCTCCTTATGTGGTCAAGCGGATTTTTCCTTCCACTAGGTTTTTCCTAAATGGTTATTTAAGAATTACTCTTCTCCTTCGATAGCAATTCCCATGTTTTTTGCAGTTCCTGCAACTATTTTCATAGCGCCTTCTATATCATATGCATTTAAATCAGGTAACTTAATTTCAGCTATTTCTTTTAATTGATCTTTACTAATAGTAGCAACTATAGTTTTAGATCCATTAACTGATCCCTTATTTATTTTTGCATATTTCTTTAATAAGAAAGCTGTTGGTGGAGTTTTGATAATAAAATCAAAACTTCTATCTTCATATACAGAGATTTCTACTGGTAAAATGTCTCCCATTTTATCTCTAGTAGCATCATTATACTTTGTACAGAAATCTTGTAAGTTAATTCCTGCTGGACCTAAAACTGTACCAACTGGTGGAGCTGGTGTAGCTTTTCCTGCTGGAATTTGTAATTTAATCTTCTTTACTGCTTCCTTTGCCACGAAAAACACCTCCTATATTAGTTTTCGCGAGTGGTCCAAATAGCTTGATTACCGCTTCAAATGCAAACCATGCTTCCCACTAAATCTATATTAAATTAAATATAGCTCTTAAATAATAACATAACATCCTTTATATTGCAAGTATTTTAAGCGTTTTCAATTTGATTTAATTCAACTTCTACAGAAGTTTCTTGTCCGAATAAATCAACTAATAGATTAACTTTTTGATTAGGTAAATCTACTGAATCAACAATACCAAACATTCCTTGGAATGGACCAGCGATGATTTTAACTTTAGATCCTTCAGCAAGTTCAGTATCAACATCAATTCTACTAATACCCATATTACCAAGTATTTTATCTACTTCATATGGTTGTAATGGAGTAGGTTTAGCTCCTTTACCTGAAGATCCAATAAATCCAGTAACTCCAGGAGTATTTCTAACTATATACCAAGCTTCATCTGTCATAACCATTTCTACTAGTATATATCCAGGAAACATTTTCTTAACCTTTTCCTTGGTTACACCATCTTTAACTTCAACGACTTTCTCTTCTGGAATAACCACACGATAAATATAATCTTGCATATCCATAGATTCAGCACGCATCTCTAACTTCTCTTTGACTTTATTCTCATGTCCAGAATAAGTATTAACTACATACCATTGCTTTTCCACTATTTCACCCCCGATTATTTGAATATTGCTTGAATACCAGCGAAGATAATATCAATTAAATAAAAGAATAATGAACAAAATATAATAAATAATATTACTGCAATAGAATATTTAATCATATTCTCTTTACTAGGCCAATGAACTTTTTGAAATTCTGATTTTACTCCATGACAGAAAATCATAAATCTAGTCCAAAGACTCTTCTTTTCATTACTACTTTTCTTTTCTTCTTTCTTTACTGGTTTTTCAGCTTTCTTTACTTTCTTATTCTTTTTATTGTTTTCTTCAATCTTGTCTTCGATGTTATATTTCTTTACTGTTTGTTTTTTTCTTACTTCAGCCATATTCTCACCTATTCCTCATTTTTTTCAAAATAAAAACACTTCCAAGTGCTTACACCATTAAAATAGCATAAACACATAGAAATGTCAACAAATTAATGACTTAAAACTATACAAGCAATAACAAAGAATATAGAAGCAATAATAAATACTATAACCGGATATACAAAGTAACTAACAAAAGCTGCTTCTTTTAATCCGTTAATTTGTTTATATATCTTATCATTAATTGCTTCGTTTGTATCATCTATTGCTTTAGTAGGAATATTAGAAACATTTGCTTCTTCTCCAAGCTCTTGTTCTAATTTCTTTAAATCTCTCTTTCCTTTTTCATTTAAGAATTCACTTAAATATACACCTGCTTGTCTTTCTATTACACCACGATAATAAGGAACATCATCTGCAGGCATATTAGAAGCAAATTGATCAAAATTTTCTTTTAAATAATCAACGTTTAAATAATTTAAGGTGTGAGTGTATAAACCGATTTGTAGGCAAGCAGATAAGAATATATCTTCTTTCTTTTTATCATTGCTTTCATTATAAACAACTGGTAATGGCATTATTTCATTAAATTTAATTTGATTTACTTCTCCATCAAGTAATTCAATATTTCTAGGATCGAAGCTAACAACATAATAACCATGATTATGTAAATACTTTAAAGCTTTATCTAAGTTAACAAAGACTTCTTTTAATTGTTCTTCTGTTCTAGTACCATATTCAATATCTTGACCTACCCAATCATATAAGGTTACAGATACATATTCATCTTTTCTTCCGGCCATACTCCTCACCTATTATAATTTTATAATAATTTAAAAAAAAAGACAACTAATCAGTCATCTCTTTTACTTTTTGACGTATTCTATACTGTCTAGATCTAATACTGTTCACAGACATATCTAATAATTTACTAATTTCAATAGAATTAAAACCATTACAAGTGAGTTCAAATATACAACTATTAATAAATATTAGATTGTTTTTAATTCTTAAGAATAAGTCTTTATACATAATCATATTTAATCTATCTTTAGTATCATCATAATTATATTTAACATCATAATCTATTTCATCCAAAGAAATATAATTATAGTGACTATTTTTAACAATTAAAGCCTTAATATATGAAATATACTTTCTTGTAATAATATTCATACAATAAGTATAAAACTTAGTATTATATCTTTCATCGTAAGAATCAATTGCACTATTTAAGGCTAAATTCCCTTCAGCTATTAAATCATTAATATCAACATTAATATAATTATATTGCTTAATAAATCTATTCGCTAAAGATACAATTAATGGGTGATACTTATTAAACATAACTTGTCTATAACTATCATCGTTCTCTTTAATCATATAAAGAGTTTCATAATCATTTATATTTTTATAATCCATAATACCTACTTTCTATTACGGATTACCTCATAAATCATAATACCAGCTGCTACAGATGCATTTAAGCTGTTTGTAGTGCCATACATTGGAATTTTTGCAATATAATCACACTTTTTAGTAACTAATTTTGTCATTCCTAGACCTTCATTACCAATTATAAGAGCAATTTTACCAGAATAATCTATTTCTCTATAATCAACACTATCTTCTAATGCAGTACCAACAATCCAAAAACCATTATCTTTTAAAATATCGATTGTATTAGCAATATTAACTACATTAGCAATCTTCATATTATCAAGTGTTCCTACACTAGTCTTCATAACTGTACTATTTATTGGTACTTGCCTGTCTTTAGGTATAATTATTCCATCTACTCCAGCAGCTTCACAAGTTCTAATAATAGCTCCTACATTATGTGGATCTTCTAAATGATCAAGTATTACTAAAAAATCACTACCTTCCATTACTTCTTCTAAAGATTTATATTGATAATCCGGAATAGTTAGAATTATACCTTGATGTACTCCATTTGCCAAACGATCAATTTCTTTTTTTGATTTATATTCTACATTTATTTTTTTATTTTCTATTAAGCCAATTATTTCTTTATCATCAAAATTTTCTTGTAAAAAAATTCTTTCAATCTTTTTATCTTTTTTTAATAAATCTTTAGCAACATTTCTTCCATATACTAACATATTACTTATTTATAATGAAATTCATGATTTCATTAATCCTTTCTACATCATTTTCCATATCTAAATATCCAATTAAGGCTTCTAATCCAGTAGCATTCTTATATGTAATAATATCACAACTCTTAGGATGAGAAGTAGTTTTATAATTTCTTGCTCTTTTTACAATATCAATTTCTTCATCAGATAAGAAGTCTTCATCTAACATATCTTTTAAATATTTAGCTTGCCCATTAGCGCTTACATATTTAATAGATTCTTTTTGTAAATCATTAACATTAGCTATTCCCTTACATACTAAATATTTACGAATATATTCTTCATAAACACTATCTCCTATATAAGCAAGTACCAATACATTTATTTCTTTAGTAGTCATAAAATCACCAAACATATTATAGCACAAAAAAAAGCCTATAAATAGGCTATTTTAATTCATCGATTGTAAATTCAAAATAATAGGCATCACTAGTCCCATCTTCAATGAGTCTTGTTTCCATTTCATAATTACTATACTCTGCTTCTCCATATGTTGAATCTTTTTTCATAACATTATTGTACTTTTTATATAGATTAGTATCATCCATACAAAAAGCTATTAAAACTGAACCACTTTCTTTTTCATAAGTTGCATAACATTCTTTAATATCTGCATTTGGATTCTCTTCAACGATTTTTTTAACTTCCTGCTTGCAGGCTTCTTTTGCTTCTTCTTTTTGCTTGTTGCCACAACCAGTAACAAGAAAAACAACTACAAATAGCATTATTATTATTCTAAATTTTTTCATATCATCACCATATATAATATATCATATATTATATATATTTACAATAAAAAAGGATTAATATTAATCCTTTAAATCTCATATGTAGTCCCATCCTTGGTATCAATTAATTTAATTCCTTTAGCAGCAAGTTCATCTCTTATAGAATCAGCCAAAGTATAATCTTTATTCTTTTTAGCTTCACTTCTTTCTTTAATTTTCTCATTAATATATTCTTCTAATGAACTATCTACTTCTTTTTCTTTAATTAATTCAATACTAAATACTTTATCGAAATTTTTAATTAATTCCAATTTAGTACTTCCATTTAACTCATTATCTTTTAATACTTCATATAATACAGTTAAAGCATTTGAAGTATTTAAATCATTTTCTAATTCTTCTTTAAATTTATTATTATAGACTTCAAACTTCTCTTTATCTATTTCCCCAGTAGTTTCAATCTTACTTATTCTATTTCTTAATTTATTTAAAGTACTTTGAGCTTGCTTTAATGCATCGTATGAGAATACTAATTGTCTTCTATAATGAGAGCCTAAACACATAAATCTAAAAGCTAATGGATCATATCCTGATTCTTCTAAAACAGAAACTGTTAGTATATCTCCTTTAGACTTACTCATTTTACCTGATTCATCCAATAGATGCTCATTATGGAACCAGTAATTACACCATTTATGTCCTAAATAAGCTTCACTTTGAGCAATTTCATTAGTATGATGTGGAAATATATTATCTACTCCACCACCATGTATATCTAAATATTCTCCTAAATATTTAATTGATATTCCAGAACATTCAATATGCCATCCAGGATATCCCTTTCCCCAAGGAGAATCCCATAACAATTCATGATTTTCAAACTTACTAGTAGTGAACCATAAAGCAAAGTCTGCTTGATTCTTTTTATTAGAATCTTCTTCTACACCTTCTCTAGCTCCTACTACCATTTGATCTTCTTGATGATTAGTTAATACATAGTAATCATCAAGCTTACTAATATCAAAATATACATTACCACCTGATATATATGCATATTCTTCTTTAATCAATTTCTCAATCATCTTAATATACATATCTATATTACTAGTTGCTGGTGATACTATTTCTGGCTTTTTACAATTAATTTTTGCAAAATCTTCAAAGAATGCATCAGTATAAAACTTAGCTATTTCCATAGCACTTTTATTTTCTCTCTTACTAGCAACACTCATTTTATCTTCTCCAGAATCAGAGTCACTCGTTAAATGTCCTACATCAGTGATATTCATACATCGAGTAACCTCGTAGCCTAAATATCTTAATGTTTTGTCTAGAACATCATGCCCAACATAATTACGCATATTACCAATATGAGCATAATGATATACAGTAGGTCCACAAGTATAAAAATTAACCTTTCCTTCTTCATGAGGAATAAATTCTTCTACTTGTCTACTCAATGTATTGTATAATTTCATTTCTTTCACCACCTATGTGTAGTATATCATAAAACAAAAAAAAGAGACATACAAGTCTCTTTTTAATATTAAATTAATGCTAAAATTATGAATACAATTAATAATATAACAAATAATTCAACAAATAATTTCCAAACTTTTCCTAACCAAGTCTTATAACTAACTCCTAACCAAGCAAGTACTGGCATTAAGATAACACTTGTTGGTAATACTAATACAGAAGCTCCATACATTGATTGGTAAACAATTGCCATTAATGATGTAGTCTTTGCAGTAGCATCAGTTAATAATGATGCATGATATGGAATTACACTTTGGAAAATATACATAGGATCTACATTAAATAGTGATGCAAGGAATGCAACTACTGTAGTTGTAAATACATTAAATCCTTTAGTTAATCCTAATATAATCTTATATAAGAATAATTGGAATGGATGCCATGTACATAATACTAATATTGTATAAATTAATACAACAACAACTGCAGGTACTAATGCTTTCTTAGCACCATTAGCAAATCCTTCTAACATTTCATTAACACTTAGTTTGTAGATGAATCCAATAGCAATAATTATAATTGCTAATACTGTATATAGGTCAGTAATTGTCCATCCACCAAAACTATTAATTCCACCAAGAAGTTTTCCAAATAATGGGAATCCAAAAATTTTGAATCCTGTAACAGCTTCAGTAGCATTAGCGAATGCTTGTACTTTGAAACCATTATCTCCCCAAGGAATAAATGCTAATACCATGATTACGAATAATAAGATGAAACCAACAACTAATGGCCAAATCTTATGTTTAGAACTTACTACTGTAGGAACTAAACCAGTTTCATTATCATTTTCTAGTGCTTTAACAACAATAATATCTTTTTCTTTTAGAGCTGCTTTATTAGCATTTTTCTTCTTAGCTCCAGACTTAGTTGTTTTCTTAGCACCACTCTTCTTAGCAGTACTTTTCTTAGCAGTACTTTTCTTAGTAGTTGTTTTCTTAGCTGATGCTTTCTTCTCAACTTCTACTTCTAAATCCTTAGTCTTAATTTCTGCTTTTTTAACAGTTACTTTTTCAACTTTCATATCTTTTTTACCAACCTTATTCATATATAGAATTGTATTAAAGATTAAGATTACAAGTCCTGCGATTAAGATAATAAATCTTACTCCTATTTGATAATCAAGACCTAATTGTAAGTTTTCAAGTAATCCTGAAATATTGTTGTATGCATAAGTTGTTCCAGCAAGACCAATTGCAGTAGAACCAACTAAAGTTAAGGCAACTGTAATTTTGTCATATCCCATAAGCAAGATAATTGCTGCTAAGAATGGGAAGAATACAAACATACCAATTTGTAATCCACAAATTGAAGTAAGTACAGCCAAAATAACTATCAATAATGATACAACTAACTTTTCCTTTCCAACAAATTTCGCAACTATTCTATCTAAGAATGTACGATAAGCAGGAATTTTATATAAAATTCCATAAAAACCACCAACAAGAACTATAAATAATGCAATATATCCAAAATATGATAAAGCTGTTAATGGATAATTAAACAAATCAAATAGTCCCATTTGGACGCGTCCTTGATCAGTATATGCGCTTGAGAAAATAGCAGATGGAAAAACCCAAGATAGTAATAACATTACTAAAATAGTGATAAGAACGACTTTGATTACACTATGTTTTTTCATAATTAACCTCCCACTATAATTATAACTATTAAAAATTAACTTTACAAGGGTTTACACTAATTTTTTATAAAAATTTAAAAAAAAGACTCGTTATTTAAACGAATCTTATTAATCTTTATCATTTGGTTTCATCAATGGGAATAATAATACATCACGAATTGATTCTTGTTCAGTGAAGAACATTACCATTCTATCAATACCATATCCAATTCCTCCTGCAGGAGGCATACCATACTCTAATGCTTCTACAAAATCCATATCAATATCATTTGCTTCTTCATTTCCTAACTCTCTCTCCTCAATTTGAGCTTCAAATCTTTCTAATTGATCGATAGGGTCGTTTAATTCTGTATAAGCATTAGCAAATTCTGTTCCTGCGATAAACAATTCAAAACGATCAACAAATCTTGGATCTTCTGGATTTTTCTTTGTTAATGGACTAATTTCAATTGGATGCTCATATAAGAATGTTGGTTGAACTAATGTCTCCTCACCATATTCTTCAAAGAATTTAGATACAATATGACCATATGTCTTTTCATGTGGTTCTAATTCAATATGATGTTCCTCTGCTAATTTTATACATTCTTCTACATCAGTTATTTTCTTAAAATCAATACCCGTAACTTCTTTTATTACTTCGCACATAGTTACTCTTCTAAATGGTTTAGATAAATCTATCTCTTGTCCATTCCAATTATAAACATCTTTTCCGATTACTTTTGCTATTTCATGATACATTTCTTCAGTTAAATCCATCCATGTATCTAAGTTAGCATAAGCAAAATAAGCTTCTAATGTAGTAAATTCTGGATTATGCTTTTGGTCCATTCCTTCATTTCTAAAGATTCTACCAATTTCATAAACTGCTTCCATTCCACCAACTAGCAATCTCTTTAGAGGAAGTTCAGTAGCAATTCTTAAATACATATCCAAACTTTGAGCATTATGATGTGTAACAAATGGTCTAGCAGATGCTCCTGTAAGTAAACTACATAAGATAGGTGTCTCTACTTCGACAAATCCCTTGCTATCAAAGAAATTTTGAATGCATCTTATAATCTTAGGTCTTAAAAAAGCTACCCTTCTTGATTCTTCATTCATTATCAAATCAACATATCTTCTTCTATATCTTTCTTCTTTATCAGTTAATCCATGGAATTTTTCTGGTAATGGCTTTAAAGCCTTACATAAATGAGTATATTCTAAACACTTAATAGTAACTTCACCAGTTTTAGTCTTCATAATTTTACCATGAATACCAACAATATCACCAATATCAGCGCTCTTAAATAAATTATAAATTTCTTCTCCTACATCGTTAATAGAAATATATATTTGAATAGTTCCACTCTTATCTTGAATAGTAAAGAATGAAGCCTTTCCCATCTTACGGATAAACATAATTCTACCAGCAACAGTAGCAGTATCTTTCATTTTCTCAAATTTATCCTCTGCTACATCTTTATATTTTTCTTTGATGTCATTAGCAAAACTATCTCTATCAAATTTATGACCAAATGGATCAATACCTAGTTCTTCAAATTTAGAAAGTTTTTCCCTTCTAACTAATTCTTGTTCTGTAAATGTACGTTCCATAATATCACTCCTTCACTACTCTTATAACTATTAAAACACTTATTATTTCCAATATGACTAGTACCATCAAACTATAAATAGATAGACTAGCTATTCCTTTATATAAAAACACATTATATAATGCATGAATTATTATAGGTATAATACAAGCTAATAATAAATAGATTATTCTCTTTATACCTTTATTATTAAGACTAACCCATAATAATAATCCCATTATAATCGCAAAACATACATGACTAGGTACGGATGAAAACATCCTAGATATAGCTCCACTTACATCTGAGTGAGCTATATAATATACGATACTTTCAAAAAAAGCAAATCCAAGTGCACAAATAACACTATAAGTAATCATACTTAATTTAGTTACTTTATTTTTAAAAGTCATTGCTAATGTGAAGAACCATTTAAGTCCTTCCTCAAATAAACTAACTCCAAGAACAGCATATACAGCTACTTGCCACCAAGTCATATTTACCATTCTAGGAAAATATCCACCTACTTTATTCTCTATTTTATTACTGATATAACAAACAAGACATCCCATTATAAATAAGAATATATATTCTATGATAACTTGTTTGTTAATATTCTTTCTATTTAAAAAGATAAATAATATTAAAAATATAATTATAGGTAACACTCCGATAAAATATTTCATTATTCTTTAACTACCTCAGTTCTACATAATAAATCATGTAATCCTCTAGTATCTTTTCTAAACATTACCATAAATACTGTAATTATAATAACAATATTTTGTATCATATTAAATATCATCATAGATGGAAAATATAAATATTTATTACTAAATATCATAAATCCAAAATCAATAATAGTAAGCAAAATAGAGTTAATAATCATTGCTCTAAATAGCATTTGATTAGGTGTTAATTTATCAGAATTAGTAGATTGAACTCTTATTTTTAACAGTTTTTTACCAAGAGTTTGACCATTATTATATAATTGGAAAAGTATAAAATATAACATTTCAACTACTATTAAAATAAATGTTTCTACTCCAGTAACTTTACTACTTTCATATTCTATTTCACTAAGTTCAATTACACTTTCTTTATATTCATTCACAAATTTTTTATAATCTTTATTTTTAGCTGTTTCTTTAGCTGCATCCTCTACTTTATTCTCTACTTTAATTTTTTTATCTTGTATACTTTCTAATTCATCACTATTAATAAATGGCATAGATATAAATACACAAACAAAACTAATTATTAAAGTATCTATAAAAAAAGCTAAAAATCTTTCTATGAATAGGGCATTACGTTTCCGTTTGCCCTTAAGTTTTCGCTTAGGTTGAAAGGCCTCTATTTCTTCTAAAGGCTTAAATTCTTTTAGTTCATCTTTCTTCTTAGGCATCAGAAACTCCCTCCTTAAACTCATTTAATATCTTGATTATATCACGAATATTATTACATTGATAGATTTTATTTTTAAGAGAATTACTACCTGGAATTCCTTTAAAATACCATGCTATATGATTTCTAATTTCTAAACAAGCAATACGTTCAGACTTTAAGTTTTTTAAATATTCAAGATGTTTTAAGCATAAATCTACTATTTCTTCTTTAGTAGGTTTTATTGTTTCTTTTCCTTCTAAAGCATTAAGACAATTTTTTATTAACCAAGGATTTCCTAATACGCCTCGACCAATCATTACAGCATCACATTTGGTCTCCTTTAACATTCTTAAAGCATCTTCAGGAGTCTTTATATCTCCATTACCAATAACAGGAATGGATACATTTTCTTTTATTTCTTTAATAATATTCCAATCAGCTTTTCCACTATATCCTTGACTTCTAGTTCTAGGATGAATACATATAGCTGAAGCTCCGGCTTCTTCTATTACTTTAGCTACTTCTAAAGCATTGATACTTTTTTGATCCCAGCCACTTCTTATTTTAACTGTTACTGGAATAGGAACAGCTTCTACTACTGCTCTAACAATTTTCTTGATTTTTTGAGGATCTTTAAGAAGAGCAGATCCAGCTTGGGCTCTTACTGCTACTTTTGGTACAGGACATCCCATATTAATATCAATAATATCTGGATGCATATTTTCATAAATGTATTTTGCTGCTTCTACAAAAGAATCTTCATCACTTCCAAAGATTTGTTGCACAATAGGTCTTTCTTCTTCAGTCATATATAACATATCTATAGTCTTTTGATTATTAAAAGTAATAGCTTTATCACTAACCATTTCTGCATATATTAATCCACAACCAAATTCTTTGCATATTCTTCTAAAAGCAGAATTACAAACACCAGCCATAGGTGCTAAAACTATTTGATTCTTTATTTTTACATTTCCTATATACCACTCCATAAAGTCCTCCTTTCCAAGAAAAAAGGTTCCTCAAAGGAACCTAACTTACTATTTTTGCTTCTTTAATAAATCTCTGATTTCTTCTAATAATTTAACTTCTTCAGCTGTTTCTGCTTCCTCTTCTTCTTTTTCTTTCTTACCAAGTTCCATTACTTTATTAACAGCTTTTAGCATAATAAATAGAACTAAAGCCATGATTAGGAAGTTAATTACTGCAGTGATGAAATCACCATATAAAAGTTTTTGTCCACCATAGATTTTAATAGAACCACCAACTTCGGCTCCTCCTAAACCATTAATTAATGGATTAATGAAGTCAGTAGTTAGAGCTGTTACGATACCAGCAAATGCATTACCAATGATAACACCGATAGCCATATCCATAACATTTCCACGCATTACAAACTCTTTGAATTCAGCAAAAAATCCTGTTCCCTTTTCTTTTAATTTGTCTAATTTCTCTTTGTCAGCTATTTTTTTAGCCATGACTCCTCACTCCTTTAGCTATATTATAATACTTTTTTCTTATTTTTCAAGAAAAAAAGAACTAGATTACTTATCTAATTCTTTTAATAATTCAGCCTTATTCATCTCTTCATAATTTTCAATGCCTTCTTTTTTAGCTTTTTCTTTTAAACTAGTAATAGACATTGCTTCTAAATTGTCCTCTTCTTCTTTAGGCATTTCTTTATGTTCTACTAAGTAATCAATTTGTTCCTTAGTAAGTGTTTCATATTCAAGTAAAGCCTCTGCAATAAGTTTTAATAAAGGCTTATTCTTCTTAATAATTTCTGTTGCATGTTTATGACAATCATTGATAATTTTACGCATTTCCATATCAATTTCATTAGCAACTTCATTAGAGAAGTGTTGTGCCTTATTATAATCACGACCTAAGAATACACTTCCATCTGGTTGTTCAAATTGAAGAGGTCCTAAATCACTCATACCATATTCAGTAACCATAGCACGAGCAATCTTAGTAGCTTTTTCAAAATCGTTATGAGCTCCTGTAGTTATTTCCCCAAAAGTTACTTCCTCAGCAGTTCTACCACCAAGTAATCCTGTAATTTGTTCTAATAAATCTCCTTTAGTAGAACATAATTTTTCTTCTGTAGGAACCATCATATTATATCCTCCAGCAGATCCACGAGGAATAATTGTAACCTTTTGAACATCAGAAGCATTCTTTAATTTAATACCAATAACAGCATGTCCTGCTTCATGATAAGCAACTAACTTACGATCATTTTCACTATATTTATGAGAAGTCTTTGCTGGACCCATAAGAACTCTATCTGTTGCTTCATCTATTTCACTCATAGTAATTTCATTCTTATCACGACGAACTGCAAGTAAAGCAGCTTCATTAAGTAAATTTTCTAGATCTGCTCCACTAAATCCAGGAGTACGTTTAGCTAAATTCTTTAATGTAATACCATCAGCTAAAGTCTTATTTCTAGCATGAACACCTAGTATTTCTTCACGGCCTCTAACATCTGGTAAATTAACTGTAACTTGTCTATCAAAACGTCCTGGACGAAGTAATGCTGGATCTAAAACATCAGGTCTATTAGTAGCAGCAATGATTATAATACCTTCATTAGCTCCAAAACCATCCATCTCAGTAAGTAATTGGTTAAGTGTTTGCTCACGTTCATCATGACCTCCACCTAAACCAGTACCTCTTTGACGACCTACAGCATCAATTTCATCAATAAATATTAAACATGGTGCATTTCTCTTAGCTTGTTGGAACATATCACGAACACGACTTGCACCAACACCAACAAATAATTCTACAAAATCAGATCCAGAAATAAAGTAAAATGGAACATCTGCTTCACCAGCAACTGCCTTAGCAAGTAATGTTTTACCAGTTCCTGGAGGACCCATTAATAAAACTCCTTTAGGAATTCTAGCACCTAATTTTTGGAATTTTTTAGGATTCTTTAAGAAATCAATCAATTCCTTTACTTCTTCTTTTTCTTCTTTTAATCCAGCAACATCTTTAAATGTTACTTTGTTATCATCACTATTTAGTCTAGCTCTACTCTTACCAAAATCTAAACTACTCTTATTTCCAGCCATCTGTTTATTAAAGAACCAGAACACTAATACTAATAACAATAGTAGTGGTACTACATTAATTAAAAGTATAAGTATTGAACTAGATTCAGGATCTCTCTTAACCTCTACTTTAAAATCTTGTTCATCACTAGCTTGAACAATCTTTTTCATTACAGACTCACTAAGAGGTAATTTTGCAGTAAAAGTTTCGTTCTTCTTATAACTCTTTAACTTACCTTCAATTTCATAAGTATATGCACTTCCATGAGTAGTAAGCTTTAATGATTTTATTTCACCCTTATCTAACTTTTCAATAAATTCATTATAAGTAAACTTATTTACTTTATTATCAGCAACAGTTAAAGCAAATACCATGCCTAACATAATTACTAATAAAAAGACATAAGGTAATAAACTTCTTCTTATCATTTTTCCATCTATCTTATTCTTATTATTCACGTATTTTCCTCCTTATTCGTACTTAAGTATAATATCATAATCATCATTTGTCTTTTTGTCAAAATTAGATTTAATAATTCCTGGAATCCATACCACATTATCTTTAGAATCTACTACAATAGGCCAAGAATCTCTTAACTTTAATTCTATTTTTTTATCAATAAAAATATCTTTTACTTTACGGGATCCATTTAAGTTTTTAACCTTAATCCTATCACCTAATTTTCTCGTTCTAACAATTAAAGGTAACGTAACATCAGAACTATTAAGTCTACAGATATAATTACTATTATCATCTGTTTCTTCTATTTTCTTAATTACATGATTATTAGGTAATGAAACATAATTATCAAACTCTACTTCATATGAGGAAATAACTTCTGTTTCACGTTTTAATTCTATCATATTATAAGACTTATAAGCAATAACTTCATTAGGTAAATTAACAAAAGAATGAGCCTTTTTACTATTAATTAAATCAAATAATAAATCAATGTGTTTATCATTAACAAGAATTAAATCATCAGGATAAAACTTATTTAAAACAAAATATAATATTTCTTTCTTAATATATATATCTTCTTCATTGAATTTATCTATATTAATTTTGTTATTTTCAATTACTCTTTTAAGAGCTTTGTTTCTTTCTTTAACAAGAAAATTATCAGCTTCTTGTAATGTTTTGCTAAATTTATAAAATTTCAAATGAACATTATTTTCTTCTTTCTTTAGGAAAGGTAATATGTATTTACGATATCTATTCCTAGTATATTTATCTTTATCGTTTGAAGCATCTACATAATATTTAACATTATTTTCTTTATCATACTCTTCTAATTCTTCTTTAGTAAATTCAATTAATGGTCGTACTACTTTATAAGTATCCATATCTATTTCTTTTCTAAAGCCACTATATCCTAATATATTAGAACCTCTAACTATTTTCATTAATACCGTTTCAATTAGATCATCTCCATGATGAGCAGTCATTAAATAGTTAGCATTATATTTCTTAACTGTTGAATCAAAAAAATTATATCTAATATTATGAGCTTCATTATGGAAATTATCATCTCCATACTCTTCAATAGTCATAGTTTCAAAAAGAATATTATTATCTTCACAATATTTCTTAATAAATTCTTCTTCTTCCTTACTTTGTTCACGAAGATTATGATTAACATGACAAATAATTAAAGATAAATGATACTTATCTCTAATTTTTAATAACATATCTACTAATGCCATAGAATCTGGTCCCGTAGAACATCCTACAACAATAATATCTCCATCATGAAATTTAAAGGATTTTTCTATATTTAACATAAAGACCTCCTTTGCAACTACTTAGTATTATAGCATAAATAAAAAAAAAGGAATATATTATTCCTCTGGTATTTTAATAATATATTCACCATCTTTTGAATATAAATATTTTTCTCTAGCATATCTAGCTATATAATCAGGATCCTGTAATTTATCAGCATCTACTTTTAATTTTAATTCTTCTTCTTGTAATTTTATTAGTTGTTTTTCTAAATCTTTCTTCTGTTGATACTTTTCATATATCTCTATCCAGTATTTTCCAAGAGTAAAAGTAACAGCAACTATTACAACTATCGATAATAATCCTAGAGAAAAGAAGCGCAATTTCTTCTTAGTTTTTCTTCTTTTAGCCATCACTTTCACCTACCTTTTCAACTTATATTATACAACAGATAGACAGTGATGAATGTGTAAATTTACTTGTGTTTACAAGATTATACAAAAAAAAGATGCTTATAGCATCTTATTCTTCTTCCTTTTCTACATCTTCTGCTTCTTCATATGCTTTTAAAATAGCATCTTCAAACATAGAGCGAACCTCTGGATTAATTGGATGAGCAATATCACGGTAACCACCTGTAGCTGTCTTTCGGCTAGGCATTGCTATAAATAGACCGTTATCTCCTTCAATAATACGAATATCATGTACAGCAAAACTATCATCTAATAGTACAGATGCTATACCTTTCATACGTGAACCTTCTTTGTCGATTTTACGTACATTAACAGATGTAATTTCCATAATGAATTCCTCCCTCTTTAAAGTAATTACTTCTAAATCAATTTTATACTAATATATAAGAAAATGCAACATTTTTTATTTTTTGTTCGTATATAAACTATTAGTAATATCAACAAAAACTTCCAAAGGAAGCATCTCACTTCGAACATTTAGTTCATAATTGTGTCTTTTTAATACTTCTTCTATTACTTCTAAATCATACTTTTTTAGATTATTACGAATAGTTTTTCTCTTAAATTGAAAACTATCTCTTACTATTCTTTCAAAGAATTCAAAGTCTTTTACTTCAAGTTTTTTTTCCTTTTCAGTAAAAGAAATTATGACACTATCTACATTAGGTTCTGGTATAAATTGCTTTCTAGAAACAATAAATTCTTTCTTTATATCATAAAAATAGTTTAATAATACTGTAATAGAACCATAATTTCTATTACCACATACTGTAGAGAATCTATCTCCTACTTCTTTTTGAACCATCATAACTATCTTTTTAAATTTTAATTTACTATTAATTAATTTCATAATGATAGGTGTTGTAATATAATAGGGAACATTACTTACAAAATACAAATTATTATAATCATACTTTTCTAGATCTTCTATAATATTAGAATCTAGGAAATCTTTAAATATAATATCAACATTCTTATATTCACTTAATCTAGAATAAAGTTCATCTTCTAAATCTTTATCTATTTCATAAGCTATTACTTGTTTTGCTCTTTTAGCAAGTTCTTTAGTCATTATAGCTCCTCCTGGACCTACTTCTATAACTAGATCTTCTTCACTTATATCAGCTATATCAACTATTTTTTTTACAGTATTAACTTCCTTTAGAAAGTTCTGGCCAAATTTCTTTTTAAATCTAATATCATATTTTTCCATTACTCTCACCACAAACATATTATATTAAAAAGATAAAAAAAAAGAAAGCTTAAGCTTTCTTATCTAACATTAAAGCAATTCTTATACCATCATATACAAATACAATAGCTATTACTCCTACAAATACTAATATGAAGTTAAGTGGTTGAGCAAAAAAGTCTTTTACGTAACCAATCTTTGGAACTTTAAATATTACTCTTCCATAAATATTATCTACTAAAACAGTAGCATCATCAACACTTCTATTATTGTCTCCTTTAGTACGATATGCTACATCTCCACTTTTTAACTTTTCTTTTTCAACAATTCTATGAGTAATAATAAGACCTGAATATCTTAAATCACTAGAAGAAAATGTAATTATATCTCCAATTTTTAATTCATTCTTGCTACTTCGCTTTACTAGAACTCCGTCTTTTACATTTATAGTTGGTGTCATACTAGGCGTAGCAATTACATAAGCACCAAATAATGGATATTTATATTCTCCTCTATGTAGATTAATAAATATATCTCCAAAATAAACTATTGCAACTAAACAAATTAAAGTCATAATACCAAATACGGCCATCAAAAAGGCTTTAGCCATAAAATGAGATAAATAGAATATGTTTTTAATTTTCTTCTTATGTTTTTTCTTCGTTTTACTCATCTTATCACCTACCTTTACTTCATTATAATATTTTATTTTGAAAAAAACTATTTTTTTACAATAAAAAAAGTGTGGTTTACACACTTTATTTTGCTTCTCCTTTAATACCTACTGTTACAGTACAATTAAGTATTTCTCCTTCTTTTACTACATATTTATCAGATAACCACATTCTTAAACGATAATTAATTGCTTTAGATGAATTAACTGTATCTTTAAATAAAACCATATTTCCAGAAGTTACTCCCATCTTATCTTTCTTTTTTAAAGGATTATATAACTTTGGATCTATTACTTTATTAAATGTTCCATCTGATTCTTTTTCTAGATATAAAATTAAATAATTATCTTCAACATTACATTTCTTCTTATTTTTAGTAACAAATATTTCATATTCGGCAGAATTTGCTTCAAACATTTCAGTGTTAACAGTAAAATCAAAACGCTGATCAGCTGCATCTATTTTAATACCATCCTCATTTTTTGTAATTTTCATATCAGTTAAAGCTAAATCACTGTTTTCTCCACCATAATTTAAAGTTATTTCTGCTCCATCTTTAGTTTCTTTTATTACTTCTGGTTTAGTATTAGCATTTATAACAACAGCAACTATTACAATTGTTAGAATAATAACACTAATAATACCAATGATAATAAACGCCTCTTTTGATATTTTTTCCTTTTCTTCCATTATTTCACCTACTCCACACTAACCTTTAAACAAAACTTTTTATCTTTATCAGGTAAACTTGAATTACTTACCCATGTTTTTAATACATATTCTTTTTCTTCATTATTTCCAATTGAATCTTCATATACTACTTTCTTAGTTGGCTTTTCTGTTTTTACTTTTAAAGTAGCATATGTATCTACTTCTCCATTTGGTGTAGAAGTAATCAATTTATCTTTAGTATCTGTTAATAAGACTTTTATATATTCATCTTCTATTACATTTTCTATATCTTCGTTACAAGATTTAACATATATTGTATATGGTCCTTCATAATTATTAGAAGTCACTTTAAATTTTACATAATCAACAATACCTTCATCAAAAGTAGTTATATCTTTACTTTTAATAGCTAAATCAGACATTGGTAAAACTCCTGTTAATTCTAAAGTATCATTTTCATCAGTTAAACTATTTTTTATAGTACCATTGTCTTTTTGATGATTACCATTAAACACTGTAATTAATAGCATAATTAAGGCACAAACAGCGATTAAAAATATTCCTGTTACTATGACTTGTCTCTTATATGAATGCTTCATATCATCACCTCAAGAAACCCCTATTATTAAATATAATTTAACATAATTACTAATCTAAGTCAAACAATTGGCTAGCATTTTCAGAAGTAATTTTTCCTACTTCTTCCACTGATATATTAAGGATTTCAGCTATTCTTTCAGCAATATATGGAATGTATTTAGAACTGTTTTGTTTTCCTCTATATGGAGCAGGAGTTAAATAAGGAGCATCTGTTTCTAATATAATATTTTTTATTCCTATGTTTTCTACTACTTTATACAAATTACTATTCTTAAAAGTAACTACTCCACCTATTCCTATCTTATATCCCATAGATATATAAATATTAGCTGTTTCAATACTTCCACTAAAGCAATGAATATCACCAATTACTTTATACTTCTTTAAGCATTTAATAGTATCTTCAGTTGCATCTCTACTATGTATTACTACTGGTAAATTCATGTCTTCTGCTATTTTTAATTGCTTTTCAAATAATTCTATTTGTTTCTCTTTATTATCTTTTACCCAATAATAATCTAAACCTATCTCTCCTAAGCCTACTACTTTATCTTCTGTTAATAAATCTTTTAATTTAGCTAACATATTATCAGTAACTTCATCTACTACTTCTGGATGATAACCAATAGTAACATAAACAGAATCATATTTTTTACTTAATTCAATAGCTTCAGATATCGTTTTTTCTTCGCAGCCAGAAACTATTATTTTATTAACTCCGGCAGCTATATTCTCTTTTATTACTAAGTCTATATCATCATAATCTTCACAAGATAAATGACAATGTGTATCTATATACATACTATCCCTCCATATAAATTATATCAAAAAAAGAAGAATTACTTCTTCTCTTTTTCAATTCTCTTAAATAATGGATTAGCTTCTCCTAAATTATAAGTATTATTATCTAATAACTCTAGAGAATTATTATCATTATTTATTTGTTTTAATATTTCTTTACTTGTATCAGGCATAAATGGCTCTAAAAGTAAGGCACATACACGAATAGATTCTAATAAATTATATAGAACAGTTTCTAATCTATCTTTTTTAGCTTCTTCTTTAGCTAAAATCCAAGGAGTTGTTTCATCTATATATTTATTACTTCTTCTAAGTACATTAAATATCTCACTAATAGCATCAGCTACTTGTAATTTATCCATTTTTTCAAATGTAATATCTTTTAAACTATTAATTTCTTTTATAAACTCTTTATCTACATCTTCTTCTATTTTCTTATTAGTAATTTTACCTTCAAAATACTTATGACCCATAGAAATAGTTCTTTGTACTAAGTTACCTAAAACATTAGCAAGATCGCCATTAATTCTTTCAATTAATAAATCTCTAGTAAATACACCATCGCTAGCAAAAGGTATTTCGTGTAAGAAATAATATCTAACAGCATCTACACCAAATTCTTCTACTAAATCATCAGCATAAATAACATTTCCTCTAGATTTACTCATCTTTCCATCACTCATAATTAACCACGGATGTCCAAAGACTTGTTTAGGTAATGGTACATCTAAGCTCATTAAGAAACATGGCCAATAAATAGTATGGAATCTAATAATATCTTTACCAATCAAATGAAGATCTGCTGGCCATTTATAATTAAATTCATCACTACAATTATCTACATCATATCCAATATTAGTAATATAGTTAGTTAAAGCATCTAACCAAACATATACAACATGCTTTGGATCGAAATCTACTGGAATTCCCCAAGAGAAAGAAGTACGTGATACACATAAATCTTGTAATCCTGGTTTAATAAAGTTATTTAGCATTTCATTCTTACGCGCAACTGGTTGAATAAACTCAGGATGAGATTCAATATATTCTTCTAATTGTTTTTGATATTTACTAAGTTTAAAGAAATAAGCTTCTTCACATTTTTCTTCTACTTCTCTTCCACAATCTGGACATTTTCCATCAACAAGTTGTGACTCAGTCCAGAATGATTCACAAGGAGTACAATAATGTCCTTTATATTCACCTTTATAAATATCTCCTTTATCATACATATACTTAAATATATGTTGAACCACTTCTTCATGTTTAGGATCAGTAGTACGTACAAATCTGTCATAACTTGTATTCATAATATCCCAAATACGTTTAATTTCAGCTGCTTTTTCATCTACAAATGCTTGTGGCTCTAATCCTTCTTCTTTAGCTTTTAACTCTATTTTTTCTCCATGTTCATCTGTACCAGTTTGTAAATAAACATCATATCCTTGTAATCTCTTAAATCTTGCAATCGCATCAGCCAACACAATTTCATAAGTATTTCCTATATGTGGTTTTCCTGAAGTATATGCAATAGCAGTACTAATATAATATTTTTCTTTTTCCATTTTATCCCTCCTCAATAAAAAAAGTTATCACAATATAAGGACGAAAAACTCGCGGTACCACCTTATTTTGCAATAACTAATATTACACACTCAAATAGTTAACGCCTATCTACGATTATACCTACATATCGATATAATAGTTCAAGAGCCATATTTTATAAGATTTATCACTCTATTTCCACCCATCAAGAGCTCTCTATACATAAGATTCCTATAAAACTCTCCATCACAACATTTGAAATATATGACATAATATATCACATTAATAATTATTAATCAATATTTAATAATTTAGAATTATTTAAAGTAAATAAATATCTTTCTCCCAACTCTTTAACATTGTTAATAAGAGTTGTATCTTTAATTAGTACTTTTACTTCTATTCCTTCTAGTATTTGCTTTTGATAATTCTTATTTATATATTTACTTAGTTCTTCACTAATACTTTCTCTAATATCATTTGTGGTATCTTTACTAAAGATATCATCTATTTTCTTAATAATAATCTTATCAGAATAAGAAGATATATTTTCTTTAAAAGTCTTTTTTATTTCTTTATTTATATTATTAAAATCTTTCTTATTAATCTTAATAATATCATTATTCTTTAATTCATAAGTTTCTACTTTATCTGTTAATGTACTAATTCTACTTATTTGTAATTTATTAAAACTTTTTAATAACTCACTTCTATAATTATCTAATAAAGTATCTAATTCCATTGTATTTAGAACTATCTTATTTTTCTTAGCTAATGATAATAACTTATTTTTTATTGAATCCATTGAATCTAATGGGGGTTTTTTTATTAAAGATGCAATATCTTCATTAAATAAAGAATTAGTATTGTTCTCTATATTATCTAATACTGCCTTTCTATAACTATTTTCATGTTGTTTCTTATATTGTTCTAATTCATCCATTACATTACTCTCCAGTCTATTATTACCATAAATAATTTATCAATTATTATTAATTTTATCAATAGAATTAAAAAATTTAACGTCAATTTTATCCAATAATTTTACTAAATAGTATACCGGATGTTTTTCTAACTTAATAATATCTAAAACTATAACTAAATTATTACCTCTACTTAAAAACCTAAACATGTTAGTTACATGATATGCATCAACAAATAATTCTTCTGTATCTACTTTTTCTATAAAATCTTCACCAAATACCATTTCAATAGAATTTTTATTCTGTCTAACATGTTTAATTCTAAGCTTAGAAGCTAATCGTTCAAACCATTCTTCATACATATAAATGATTAAATCTTCATCTAGCTTACCAAAACGATCTTCTAATTCTGCTTTTACCTGATTAAATTTATCTCTACTATCAATTTCATTAATCTTACGATGAATTTCTATCTTTAATTCATCTTCGCTGACATATTCATCATCTATATGAGTAGCAACATTAAGAAGTGGTTGAGTATCTTCCTCTTCTTCTTCAGAAACTATGTTCTTCTTCCTATTTACTTCATCATTAAGCATCTTTAAATACATATCAATACCAACTGAATCAATAAATCCAGCTTGTTCACTACCTAGAATATCTCCTGCTCCTCTTATTGATAAATCACGTGTTGCGATAGAAAAGCCACTACCCAATTCAGTAAACTCTTTTATAACATTTAGTCTTTTAACAGCGGTATCTGTAAGTGTTTTAAATGGTTGATACATAAGATAAGTATAAGCAATCTTATCACTTCTACCAACACGTCCACGGATTTGATACAACTGGCTAAGACCAAATCTATCAGCATCTAATACAATTAAAGTATTAACATTAGGAATATCTATTCCTGTTTCAATGATAGTAGTACATACTAAAATATCATATTCATGTTTAATAAATCCCATTAATCGTGTTTCTAAATCGTTTTTAGTCATTTGACCATGAATAATTGTTATCCTAGCATCAGGTGCAATATTTTGAATCCTATTAGCAGCTTCTTCTATAGATTGGACTCTGTTGTAAAGAATAAATACTTGCCCATTACGAGCTATTTCTTTGTATATAGCATCTTTCAATATTTGCTTATTTTCTTCTACCACATAAGTTTGGATAGGATATCTATTAACAGGAGGTGTTTCTATCAAAGATAAACTTCTAATACCAACTAGAGACATCTGTAATGTTCTAGGAATTGGAGTAGCAGTTAAAGTAAGGACATCTACATTTGTTTTATATTGTTTGATTTTTTCTTTGTGCATTACTCCAAATCTTTGTTCTTCATCGATTATTAATAATCCTAAATCTTTTAATTTAACATCATCACTAAGCAATCTATGTGTACCAATAACCATATCAATAGTACCATTTGCTAGGCCTATAATAATTCTCTCGACCTCTTTTTTAGGTGTGAATCTATTAAGTAGAGCTATACTTACAGGGAAATTTTTAAATCTTTCAATGGCATTATCATAATGTTGATTAGCAAGAATAGTAGTAGGACATAAGAACAGCACTTGTTTAGAATCTAATATTGCTTTAAAAGATGCTACAAAAGCTACTTCTGTCTTACCAAAACCAACATCTCCGCATAATAATCTATCCATTGGAACAGCTCTTTCCATATCTTCTTTTATGGTTTTAATGGCAGAGACTTGATCTTTAGTTAATTCATAAGGAAAATCACTTTCAAAATCTTCTAACATTTCACAATCCTTAGAAAAAGCAAATCCTTTACGGCTTTCTCTTTCAGCATATAAAGCAATTAATTTATCGGCTATATCTTTAATTCTCCCTTTAACTCTAGCCTTTGTTTTTTGCCATTCTGTTCCACCAAGTTTATTAATCTTAGGAGCAGCTCCTTCTCCTCCAGAATATCTACCTAATATATCAATTTTTTCTACTGGTATATATATTTTATCTGTTCCTTGATATAAAACCTCTAAATAATCTTTAGAAATACCATATAGAGATAATGTTTTTATTCCATTATAAATACCAATACCATGTACATTATGAACTACATAATCCCCGATATTTAATTTATTATAATCTTTAATAGTGGTAGAATACTTAAATTTAGTATGATATTTCTTTTTATTATTATTAACATTAAATAGTTCATTAGCCGTTAAAACAACTAAATTATTATATTCAAAACCAACTGATAAATTACCTTCAATTAAATTAACTTGATTTTTATAAATATTATTAAAATTTGTTTCTACAATCTTCATATTTAATGATTTAATAATAGATTTTAATTGGTATTTTTTTAAGCATATAATGACGGTTTTGTTATTCTTAATTGCTTCTCTAATATAATTATTAATTCTATCAACATTTTCTGAAAAAGTAGTTATAGTTCTTACTCTATAATCTATCACTTTATCTATATAGCTATTTTTACTTATATTATTAATATTCATATAATAAATTGGAAAATTAACTTTTATGTCATCTATAGAGAACATATAATTGCCAGTAAACTTTTGATCTTTTTCTTCTCTATAATCATTCATTTCTTCCAATATATTTCTATAACTTAATTGTAATTGTTCATAATCTTTAAAAAATGTATAATTTTCTCCTAAAAAGCCATTTATGTTGCTAACTTTGCTATTTTTAGGTAGATATTTTTGTCTTCCAAACTCATTTTCTTCAACTTTATTTTCTGTAATAAATTCAAAAAATGGTTTTATAGTTATAGCATTTATATTAGAAATTGATTTTTGATCTTCACTATCAAATTCCCTAATTGACTCTATTTCATCATCAAAGTATTCAATTCTAATTGGGTTATCACTATCTACCGGAAAAACATCTACAACATACCCTCTAACAGCAAACTCTCCTGTTTTAGTAACCATGCTATCTCTAACATATCCAATACTTATTAATTTTTCTACAAGTTGTTTTGGTTCTAAGACATCTCCTACTTTTAAATTAATAATATGTTTTATATATGTTTCCTTTAAAGGCAAGAATCTTAAATATCCAGTTAGATTAGTAATAACAATGTATTTTTCTCCTTCTACTAATTTATTTAAAGTTTCCATTCTACTAACTTGTAAATCTGGAGAAATAGCTAATGCCTCACTAGTTAAAAAATCGTCCATAGGAAATAATAAAACATTATCATTATAATTATTAATAATAGAATATAGCTTGTTGGCTTCATACAAACTATTAACTACTACTAATATATTTTTATTATTTTCTATTAATAAATTATTTAAATAGACACAAAAAAACTCATCGGTAAGACCAACCATACCCATGTGTTTTTCTAAATCAAGTTGTATATAATCATCAAAGAGTTTCATATTATCACCTGTTTTTTCTATTATATTTACTCATTAAATCATCAAAAGGCATAACATAAAAATCATCTATTAAATTGTTTATCTTATCTTTTAAACTATTTATCTTTTCTAGATCTTCTTTTGGTATTTTTCCTGTAACATAATCTACTGTATCAATTTCTTTATCCTTAGCAATTCCTATCTTTAACCTCTTATAAACACTTGTTCCAAGACATTTTTCAATATCTCTTAAACCATTATGTCCTCCACAAGAACCTTTATCTTTTACTTTAAAATTACCTACATATAAATCCATATCATCAGAGATTATTAATATATTATCAATAGGTATTTTGAAATAATCAACATACTTTTTAACAACTCCACCACTTAAATTCATATATGATTGAGGTTTTAAAAAGATTGTTTCCTCTGAATTTATCTTTTCTTTTATATATAATCCATTAAACTTTTTAGACCATTTATTAGTAACTTTCTTAGTATCTAAATAATTATCTAATGTAATAAAACCAACATTATGTCTAGTTTTTTCATATTCTTTTCCTGGATTACCTAATCCTACAATTAAATACACACTATCACTTCCCAATATGATATTCTTTATAAATTATAGACTTAGCTACACCTCTTTCCTTAGCTACTTTTTTTATTGCATCCATTTCACTAAGCCCATCTTCTAAATATATTTTAACATGCTCGTCAATACTTAGATTAGTATAATCAATTACTTCTTTATTACCTTCTACAACAAGAACAAATTCCCCTTTTAGTGTTTCAGCTATTTCTACTATATTACTAATCTTATCTCGTATTACTTCTTCATGTATTTTACTTATTTCTCTACTAATAGCAATATTTCTATCACCAAGTATTTCTAACATATTTTCTAAGGTGTTTTTCAATCTATGGGGTGCTTCATAAAGAATAATAGTATACTTCAAATTTTTTAATGCTTTTAATTCATCTTTTTGTTTACTACTCTTAGCATTTAAGAATCCATAAAACAAAAATGGAGATGGTTCAATTCCTGATGAAGTAAGAGCAGGAACAAAAGCAGTAGCTCCAGGTAAACTAATTACATTAAAACCATTATTTATAACTTCTTTACTTATAATAAAACCCGGATCACTAATAATAGGTGTTCCTTGATCAGTTACTAGTCCTAGATTTTTACCTTCTTTTAATAAAGAAATAATATTATTTTTTATCTTTTCTTCATTATATTCATGACATGCTATTACCTTTTTATTTAAATTGAAATGTTTAAGTAATTTCATTGTTTCACGTGTATCTTCACATAATAAAACATCTACAGTTTCTAATACTTTTAAAGATCTATATGTAATATCATCTAAATTACCAATAGGAGTTGGAATCAAATATAAGCTAGCACTATCATTATAGCTTTTTTGTCTCATAGTTCACCTCCCGAGATTATTGAAGAATATTCTTTACTATCATTACCATTTAAATCATATAAGAATAAAGGTTTTTCAACAGTTAAACCAGGTTTTCCATTCATTTGTCCCTCAATTAATACCATAGATGATCTTTTTAACTCGTTTTCATGAACAAAACGAACTCTTTTTGGTTCTATATTATTCTTTCTAAACTCTTCAATTATTTCTATAAATCTCTCAGCTCTATGTACTATAACAAAATTACCATCATTATTCAATAACTTTTTTGCACAAGTAACTAATTCACTTAATGTAATTTCAACTTCGTGTCTAGCTATTGTTTTTTCTTTATTTAAATTTAAATTTTTACTATGAGTAACTTTAAAATAAGGTGGATTACATATAACTAAATCATATTTATTAATATTTTCTCCACTAGCAAAATCTTTAACATTTTTATTTATTATTTCTATTTGTTCTTCTAATTTATTATATTTAATAGACTTTATAGCTAAATCATATATTTTTTCTTGTAATTCTACTCCTATTATTTTCTTCTTAGTAGATAAAGCTAAAATTAGTGGAATAACAGCATTTCCAGTACATAAATCTACTATATTATTATCTTTCATTCTAATATTAATAAAATTAGCTAATAAAACACTATCTAAAGAAAAAGAAAAATAATCTGTATTTTGATATATTTTTCTATTTTTATAACCTACTATATCATGTAAAACTTCCATATTATTTATCCTGACTAAATTCTACGATTCCTTTTTCTTTTAAATCAACTTTATAAGTCTTTTTAAAAACATCAATAGAAACAACTTTTCCCATACCTTCAGGAGTATCAGCCATCATTCCTACCTTTGGCATATCTTTCTTTAGATAACTATATGTATCGTTTTCATATGCTAAACAACATAATAAACGCCCACATGACCCATTAATTTTAGTTGGATTAAGAGCTAACATTTGATTTTTAGCCATATTAATAGAAACACTATTAAAGTCCGTTAGAAATGAATTACAACATAAGAATAATCCACAAGGCCCTAATCCACCTATTTTCTTAGATTTATCACGTACTCCTATTTGTCTAAGTTCAATACGTGTTTTATATTTAGAAGCTAATTTTTTAGCTAATTCTCTAAAATCTACTCTATTTTCTGATAAAAAAGAAAACACAAGTTGTGATTGATCATAAGTATAATAACAATCAACAAAATTCATATCAAGTTCTAATTCTTTAGCATATTTCTTAGCTAATCCTAAAGCTTTATCAGCTTCTTTTTGATTATCATTTATTAACTTAATGTCTTTTTTATCAACTTTTCTAAGTATTTTATTCAAAGGTAATACTAAATTATTCTTTTTTTCAGAATACTTTTCTTTTATTACAGTACCAGACATCAAAGAATTATCATTTTCAAAAATAACCATATCACCTTTAGATAATTCTAAATCTTTTGGTGATAAATAATATAGATTTCCAGTTATTTTATCACTAACAACTACTACATCAATCATAGTTACCTCCTAATATTATTCTAGAAAACAAATTATCTAACCACATTTTATAATTGATATTATAAATTAGTTTTCCCATTTCTTCTTCAATAATTAACACAATATTATATACTTCATCATTACTAATATCCTTAAATATTTCATTTTTATATGTTTTATTAATAAATCCTAATAGCAATTCTTCTACTTTAATTAACTTTTCTTTAGCAATATTTTTATCAGGAATTATATCAGTAATTATTTTATTATAATTAATAAAAGCTTTTTTATTAATTATATTTTCTAACAAAAACATAGTTTCTTCGTCACTACTAATTTCATTAATAGAACCTTTAAAATTAAGAATTTGGCACCTTGAAATAATAGTTTTTATCATCTTATATCTATTAGTCGTAAGTAAAATTGCTACTAAATCCTCTTCTGGTTCCTCTAAAAATTTTAATATTGTATTGGCAGATGACATATTAAGTTTTTCTGCTTCTTTTATAATATATACTCTTTTATTTCCATAAAGAGATTTATTTTGAAACTCTTCTTGTAATGACAAAACCTGATTTTTTTTAACAAAAGCTCCATCAGGTTCAATAATATACAGATCACTAAAAATATTATTATCTATCTGTTTAACTATATTATTTTTTTCGTCAATACTATCATATAAGCAATTCAATTCAATCATCTTAACAAAATTTAAAATATCATTAAAATCCTCTTCATAATCATCAATTTCAATTAAATAAGCATGTGAAAGCTTATTATTTTTAATAATACTATCAAGATACTTATAGAATTTTTTTTGCTTATTTGATAATTCCATTCAAAAACCTACTCCCTATATTTCTTTTCGATCATTCAAAGCTCTTTCTAAGGTAAGACTATCAACATATTCCATATCTGCACCAATTGGAACACCACTTGCTAGTCTTGTAACTGTAATATCCATTCCTTCTAATATTTTCTTTATATATAAAGCTGTTGTTTCTCCTTCAATACTTGGTTTAAAAGCAAATATTATTTCTTTTATTTTTTCTTTATTAATTCTATCCATAAGTTTATTTAAACCAATATCTTCTGGATTAATACCATCTAACGGGGAAATAAGACCCTCTAAAACATGATATTTACCATGAAACATACCAAGTTTTTCAAATAAAAATACATATTTTGAATCTTCTACAACACAAAGAACCTCTTTATTTCGTAATTTATCTGAACATATATAACATATATCATCTTCAGTTAAATTATTACAAATACTACACTTGTGTATTTTTTCTCTAGTATCAGTAATACTTTTAGCAAATAACTCAGCTTGTTCTTCCTCCAACTCTAATATTGAAAAAGCAAGTCTTTCAGCTGTTTTTTCACCAATACCAGGAAGATACTTAAAAGATTCTATTAAATTTTTAATACTATCAGGATACATAATTAAAATAACCCTGGAATATTACCATATTTACTCATTTTCTTCTCAGTAGCATCATCAACCTTCTTACTAGCTTCATTTACTGCTACTAAAATCATATCTTCTAAAACTTCTAAATCATCAGCATCAAATGAATCATCCTTACTAATTTTTACTTTTGTAACTTCTTTAGTTCCTAACATAGTTATTTTTACTAAAGCGCTTTCTCCAGTAAATTCTGTTTTATCAATTTCATCCTTTGCCTTTAACATTTCTTTTTGTAAGTTTTGTGCTTGTTTAAGCATAGCTTGCATATTCATAATCTATTCCTCCTTAATTTATTTCAACAATATCTCCAAACATCTCAACTGCGCTATTAGATATTATATCATTTTTTTCTTTTTCTTCATATATTTCCTTTGGTATTTCAACAATATCAAGCTTTTTACCATCTTTTATTAACTTGATATAATTCTTTTTTTCTTTTTCCCATCTATCGTCTGTAATAAAAGCCAAATCCTTATCAGAATCAGTAATTTTATTATAAACGTAAGTAAGTCTTTCTATTAATAATAAATTTTGTTTAACAGCCGAATCATATTCATAACTAATTATAATACTATTCTTACTGGCTGCTCTTAAAGTACCATCTAATAAATTACATACTAAATAACCAATTTCTTGATCAAAAGTAAAATCTCGCAACTTTTCAAATAAAGTTATTTCTTCTTTAAGTACTTTTTTATCTGCTTCAGCCATTGTATTATTAACACGAGCATCTACAATTTCATTAATATTAGTAATAATAGTAATATCTTTATTATCTTCTACTTCTTCCTTTTTTATTTGTTCTTTCTTAGTTATTTCACTCTTTTTTTTATCTTTTTCAACATTTGTTGCATTCTTAATTGGTTTTTCCACAATTTTTGTGGATTCTTCTTTTTTTTCTCGTACTTCTCTTTTATTGTCATTTATAAATTTAATAATCAAAATTTCTATAAATATTTTAGAATTATCAGAATTTTTAATGTTAAACATCTTCTTGTTGATTAAATTAATAAAATCAGTAACCAGATCAACATTATAATCTATAGTTTTTCTATCAACATAGTAATTCAACAATAAATCCCTAAGATAATATAAAACTTGATTGATTATTTGAATTAAATTTTTACCATCAGAATCATATTTTTCTAATAAAGACACTATTTTTTCAACATTTGAATTAAATATACCATCACAAAAATCTTTTATATCATTAGTTGTTAGAACACCATTTAATTCTGCAAAATCTTCTAATGTTATTTTTTTATCAGTATAAGAACTAAGTTTATCCAATAAACCTAAAGCATCTCTCATACCACCATCTGTAGCAATAGCAATTTGCTTAAGAACTTCCTCAGATATTTTTATTTTTTCTTCTTCACACACATATTTTAAACGACTTAAAATGTTGTCAATTGACATTTTTTTAAACGAAAAACATTGACATCTCGAAGAAATTGTATCCGGAACTTTTTGTGGATCAGTAGTTGCTAAAATAAATATTGCATGTTCTGGTGGTTCCTCAAGAGTCTTTAATAAAGCATTAAAAGCTCCAATAGACAACATATGAACCTCATCTATTATGTATACTTTATACTTTAATTCTGCTGGAACCAAAGCTATTTTAGACTTTAATTCTCTAATTTCATCGACACCATTATTAGAAGCGGCATCTATTTCAATTATATCTACACATTCTTTTTCAAAAGATTTTTTGCAATTATCACACTTTCCACAAGCAGATCCATCTTTTGAATCCAAACAATTAACATTTCTTGCAAAAATTTTCGAAACAGTAGTTTTACCTGTTCCTCTAGGACCAAAAAACATATAGGCATGTGTAAATGTTTTATTCTTTATAGAATTCTTTAAAGTTTTTACTATACTAGTTTGCCCCACAACAGATTCAAAATCAGTAGGTCTATATTTTCTATATAATGCACGATACATAAGCAAACCTCCTAATAATATTATATCATATAAAAAAGCAAAGATTTTATTTATTTCTTTGCTTTTCGAAAAATAATTTTAATAATTCATTTGCTTTATCTACAAATAAATTAGATTCAAAATTAATAGATTTATTATTCTTATCTTCTTTAAATATTTCTTCAATAATTTTCAAATTATTTTCGTCTAAATTATTCATAGCGGAGAATATATTTCTTACACGTGATTGTTTTAATGCACTTGCACACATTGGACAAGGATCTAAAGTAACATAAACATCGCAATCTATCAATCTCCAATTATTAATACTCTTAGAAGCTTGTTCTATTGCTTTTATTTCAGCATGAGAAGTAACTAAACTATCTTTTTCTTTAGTATTATACCCTTTTCCTATAATAGTATTATCTTTAACTATTATACAACCAATAGGAACTTCATCTATTTTAAAAGCTTTTTGTGCTTCTGCTATTGCTAATAACATAAATTCTTCGTTATAGTCATTCATCTAATCACTCCAAATAAAAAGTGCACATGAAAGGAGGCACTTATGGCTGCTATCTTCCGATCCTGACCTGGTTCATGCACTTTCATTGCACGTTATTATTTTATTATACTTAATAATAAAAGTAAACAATATTCGCTTTATTTTAACATTTTATTATTCTTTATTATTTCCCGGGAAATATTTTTTATTTATGTTCCACGTGGAACATTATTACCCAAATATATCTATTTATGTTTCACGTGAAACATTATTTCCCAAAAATATTATCTATGTTCCACGTGGAACTTTATTTCCCGGGAAATATTTTTTTATGTTTCACGTGAAACATTATACAAAAAAGGAAGAATTTTAAGATTCTTCCTCTGTTTCATCTTCTGCTTCTACTATAGTTACCGTAGATACAGATTGGTCTTCTTTTAAATTAATTAAACGTACTCCCTGTGTAGCTCTTTTTAATGTCGATACTTGATCCATTGGTAATTTAATTATTACTCCACTATCAGTGACAATAATTAATTCTAATTCTTTATCTTCATCAACACGTTTTAATGAAGCCATAGAACCATTCTTTTCCGTTACATTTAAAGCTTTTACTCCTTTGCTACCACGATGAGTTAAACGATATTCATCTATTACAGTTTTCTTTCCATAACCTTTTTCAGTAACAATTAGTATTTGTTCTCCTGAATGTATCATTTCTGCACCAACAATATGAGCACCATCTAATTCCATTCCTTTTACTCCAGAACTGCTTCTTCCCATTGATCTTACTTCATCTTCTACAAAACGAACCATTCGACCATTGCTTGCTCCTAATACAATTTCGCTTGTTCCATTTGTTTTACGAACAGAAATTAATTCATCGTTTTCTTTTAGAACAATAGCAATTTTACCGCTCTTTCTAATACTATCAAACTCTTCAATTGCTGTTCTCTTAACAATTCCATTTTTAGTAGCAAACATTAAATATTTTAATTGATCATCATTTGGATCTATTTCTACAATAGAACGTATATATTCTTCTTTTTCTAATTGTAATAGATTAATTATAGGTAAACCTTTAGATTGTCTAGAAAATTCAGGAATTTCATATCCTTTTATTCTATATACTCTACCTAAATTAGAGAAGAATAATATATAGTTATGAGTCTTAGTAGCAATTAAATGACTTACAAAATCTTCTTCATTAGTAGTCATTCCTTTTACTCCTACTCCTCCCCTGTTTTGTGTTCTATAAGTATCTGTTCTAAGTCTCTTAATATAACCATTATTTGTTAAAGTAACTATTATATCTTCTTCTGGAATTAATGATTCATCTTCAATATACTCAATTGCTGTCATATCAATATTTGTACGTCTTTCATCAGCATATTTTTGTTTTATTTCTAATAATTCCTCTTTTATAACACCTAAAATCTTTTCTTCACTTGCTAAAATTGATTTTAATTCTTCGATTAATTTCAATAAATCATTAAGTTCATTTTCTATCTTTTCTCTTTCTAAACCAGTTAATCTACGTAAACGCATCTCTAAAATTGCATTTGCTTGTATTTCTGTTAATTTAAAGTTATTCATTAATCCAGTTTTTGCTTCTTCATCTGTCTTAGAAGCTCTAATTAATTTAATAACTTCATCAATATTATCAAGAGCGATAGTTAATCCCTCTAAAATATGAACTCTTTTTTCAGCAACATCTAAATCAAATCTAGTTCTACGAATAATTACTTCTTTTTGGTAATCAATATATTTAGCTATTATATCTTTTAATCCTAATGTTTTAGGTACTCCTTGATCTAACATTAAGAAGATGATTCCATAACTAGTTTGGAAAGATGTATGCTTATACAACTTATTTAATACTACTTGTGCGTTAGCATCCTTTTTTAATGTAATTGTTATCTTTATTCCATTTTTTAAATCAGAATGGTAGTCTGCAATACCTTCTATTACCTTATTATTAACAAGCTCTGCCATCTTTTTCTTTAATTCAAAGGTATTAACTCCATACGGAACTTCATCAATAACAATATATTGACGTCCATTCTTTTCCTCTATACTAGCTTTACTTCTGATAGTAATTGATCCTCTACCAGTTTCATAAGCTTTACGAATACCACTATTTCCTAAAATAACTGCACCAGTAGGAAAATCTGGTCCTTTAATATATTGCATTAATCCATCTAAATCAATATCTGGATTATCTATGTAAGCAACACAACCATCAATTACTTCTCCAAGATTATGTGGAGGTATATTGGTTGCCATACCAACAGCTATTCCAGTTGTTCCATTTACTAAAATATTAGGAAAACGTGAAGGTAAAATTTCAGGTTCTCTTTCACTTTCATCAAAGTTTGGTATAAAATCTACAGTATTTTTGTTAATATCACGAAGTAATTGAAGAGAAATTTTAGCTAAACGTGATTCTGTATAACGCATAGCAGCTGCTCCATATCCTTCAATATTACCAAAATTACCATGACCATCAACTAACATATAACGATATGAGAAATCTTGAGCCATTCTTACCATTGCCTCATATATAGAAGAATCTCCGTGAGGATGATATTTTCCCATAACATCTCCAACGATTCTCGCACTTTTTTTATGAGGCTTATCTGGAGTATATCCAGATTCAAACATTGAATATAAAATACGTCTATGAACTGGTTTTAAACCATCTCTTAAATC
>JAEEGL014442377.1_pt1 | contig 36765 bp, 36 predicted proteins | sample 9134231 | NCBI WGS metagenome assembly JAEEGL01 (sample SAMN16246548, study PRJNA631951) | gut metagenome | biome: gut microbiome; feature: rumen; material: fiber-attached | host: Bos | place: Iran: Karaj | collected 2018-10 | reverse complement strand
ATGAACCTCATCGTGATAAAAATCACAGAACAGAGTCTCTGACGTGGGGCGAACGCACATTCTCTCATTCAGCTCCTTCAATCCTCCGTAGGTGACCCAGGCAACCTCAGGCGCAAAGCCCTCCACGTGATCCTTCTCCTTCTGGAGCAGGGATTCCGGAATGAACAAGGGAAGATATACGTTCTCCACGCCTGTTGCCTTAAATCTCTCGTCGAGCTGTCTCTGGATCAGCTCCCAGATCGCATAGCCCGCGGGCTTGATCACCATACAGCCCTTAACGCTCGTATAATCGATCAGTTCCGCCTTCTTTACGACGTCCGTATACCACTGTGCGAAATCCTCTTCCATGGAAGTGATCGCTTCCACCATCTTCTTGTTGTCTGCCATCTTCTTACACTCCTTTTGTCTTAAATATATATATCGACGTAAATCACGAAAATTGTTAGGGGCAGAAGTACTTTCGCATCCCATTAAAATCAGAACGCCGGTCTCCATCCCCCAAAAGGGACCGGAAACCGGCGGTACCACCCTAATTAGCGCTCTATGCGCTCACCTCGATCATTGTTAACGCCAATGACACGTCGCACTTCCCCGATTCCATGACGCCCGTACGTTCCGGCTTCGCGTCATTTTTTCGTCTCGCGCGAGACTCCAAGGCAGGTTCAAAGCCTTCCACACAAGAACCTTCCAGCCACGCCTCCGAACAATACCAACTTTTCGGCCGCGTCACGTTCTCTCTCTGGGGAGCTTCCATGCTTTTACTAACCCTCTTCATCGTCTTTATGATACGTGAAATACATTTTAGTACGTAAACCCGATGTTTGTCAACACGTTTCCTCTTCTAAAAAACATGTCGTATCCATCAGTTCTTCCATCCTCAATAATCTTTCCACTGGAAATACGTAAGGCTGTCCAGCCAGGTCTTTCCGTTTTTCCTCAGCAAATCCAAGCCCGACACAAATATGCCATATGCCTCCTTAACGTTCCCGGACCCGTCATCCGGAGCGATAAACGTGGAACATGAACTGATCACGTAAGGCTTCTCTTCCACCATTCCGAGATAGATCATGAGGTGACCTTCCATGTATAACAGCGTGCCCGTCGGCAGTTTCTTTATCATTTCCAGCTTTTTCTTCTTTGTGGCCCTGGAGAAATCCGTTCCCCCAAGATCATATAATTCAGAAATGGAACTGCTGTTTCTGGGAAGATCAAATCCAAAGCAGGCATATACCTGCCGGACCATTCCGGAACAATCATTGGAAGAAAAGGATCCGCCCCAGCCATAAATCTTTCCCTGGAATTTAAAAGCCTGTTCGATCACGGCATCTGACGTCATGGGAAGGTATCCAACGGTCACGTCCTTCGCAACGGGAATCCATACCTTTTCCAGTCCCACCATGCCGTCCTCATCCCGATAAGGGATCTCAGTTAAATAACATCCATATCCTTCGCGCCCTGCTATCAGCCCTGTTTCTTTCGAAAGCAGCTTGATCTTAGTTCCCATGGGAAGGACCATGCCCGCCGTATGATTGGGCGTGGCGCTTTCATCCAAAAGCACCTCGCACCCCGTCACCACCAAGAACTCCTGAGGCCGCGAGATGGCCAGCCACTCTTCCTTGTCTTTACACATGGCCAGATTCTCTTTTTTGATCCAGCCGCAATAAGAGCCATTCATGACGTAAACCCACGTCTTATCCAGACTTTCATGCAAAACGGCCACGCCGGAAAGTGGCATGATCTCCGCACTGACAAAATCATTACAAAAGAGCTCAGAAGGATCACTGGAAGCGAAATCCTCCGTTGGATAGATCATTGCCACGGTTCTATTTATGCAAATGCCATACTTGGGAACCACTTTCTCAGGGATTGAATCCATGGCGCAATTTTTTCTCAAGGCTTCCCAATACCCTTTTCCCTGAAGGCTTCCGTTTACGTAAAGCTTCGTCGCATTTTCTTCAGCATCTTCGGGATCCATATGATTTATTAGGGAATCCAACGATCTCCCATCGATTTCGTCTGGCAGATCATCCATAAAAAGGTGGAGGCTCCTGCCCGCGACCTCATCAAAATACAGAACGGATATCGGGTAATTCTTTTGATAATGCTCTATTTCCTCCGTCGTAAAAAGCAGCTCATCACTGGTTTCCGTTTTCCAAAAGTCAGGATCTAACATTTCTGCCGTCGTTCCCGGCATCAGCTTCACGTACTCCCCGATTGCTTTTTGATTACCCTCCTTCACGTTGGCGGCATCGACTCGAACGGCAGAAGAGCGTTTTGCTTCCTGCCTCCATTGTTCCACGACCATGCCCATCCCAAACGCCAGCGCGATCAATGTGATCCCTGCTATAAAAATACTTATCGCCTTAGTTTTTTTCACGATACTCATCCCTCATGCAATATCCACAACAAATAAATAAGAACAACGGAATAGCTATAACGACTTTGAAAAAGAACGGACCCATTTCCGTCACGCCCGTAAGCAATGCGCCTGCTCCTCCTGCCGCAAGAAAGACCAGCCATTTTTCCTTCTTTACGTCAAAATATATGGAAAGAGCCCTTTTCCCCCACAGACATAATAACGTGAGCCAAAAGCACAAACCAATCAGTCCCAGTCTCCGGATAATTTCCAAAAGAGAATTGTGTGCAAACGTTGCCGGGATGTCATACCGTCCCTCATATGCGTCGTTTACTTTTTCCGTACTGTGTACGGAAATCCCAAGCAATGCTCTTCGGGGATTCTTAAAAATCAATTCCAGGCTTCGGTTCCAAACCTGTTTCCTGTCCAATAACGTGTCTACGTCCGTGACGTTGCGTTCATATACCAGCGAAAGGTTGTCCAACACTCTTTGGTTTTGAGTCATCTTTGCCACGCAGGTGACGCCGCCCCGATAGATAAGCGTGGGAAGCATAAAGGAACCTGCCATCAGGAAAAACGTGACAATAAATGAAAGGATTCCGGCGCTCCAGACCAACGCAGCCTTTTTCCCCTTTTCCGTCAAGCCTTTACGCACCAACGCCATGGCAAACAATGCAATGGCAAACGTGAGGGAATAGATCGTGGTGCGACAGTTTGCCATTCCCATAAGGAACCATTGGAAAAAGAGAACCATGCCGTAAAAAATCCTGGCCTTCCTTTTCCCCTTCATCCATCCCACAATGGAAAACAAACTGACCGTCATGCAATGGAATGACATGGTATTTGCATTTGACATGCCGCATAATCTTCCAACCCTAAAACATCCCCACATTCTGTCACTGCCCGGAATTTCCTCCGTCAGAGTGCACGTAGCGTGAATCAGGATCACAATTTCCTGAAGTAAAATCGCCAGCACGTACGTCAGCGAAAACGGGCGCAGCACGTCATCCGGTTTTTCTTCCGCGCGAACCGCGAAAAACAGGCACAATACGTTGATCCAATGAAAATAAAACTTGGAATAAAGCAAATGGTAAGAAAAACCATTATAAAGAACCGTCACTCCAAAAATATACAAGAAAAAAGAAATGCAAATCCAAAAATCATTTTTCCTCAGCAGATGACCTTTCCATACGGCCCGCAGGATCACGCATCCGGAAATCCCACCTACCAGAACGTGCATGATCTTTTCCATCGAGTCGCTGAGCAAATCCTTTGTCAGCAATACCTCCACTGCATAAATAAGCGCAATCACGCAGACGTGCACCGTGATGATCTTTGGGGTACCATCTTTTAATTCAACCCGCGTCTTTTGCGATTTTCGCCATCTCATGAATCCATCCCCCGCCACTGCGTTCTTACTGCATCTCTCTGATCTAGTCGTACATTATCCATTTTTTCCCGTTATTCCTGTCGTCTCGCTTCCGCCAATTATTCAGTTTCGTACACGCATATAATATTGCGTACGACGTTACGGTATTGTATCTCAACATAAAAAATACAAATCTCACGCTCGGCGAATAATGCGCCGCCTTGATCTCAGCGTAATGCTCCCGGAAGAACTCCGCAATCTCCTCAAATGCTTCAAGAAAGCTTTTTTTCAGTTCTTTGGGCGCCTCTGCCCCATTATTCCATAATTCGTGTGCATCAATGCACAAAATATATAAAAACTTCTTCCGTACGTCTTTGGGCATTTCCTTTTCGAAATAATCAAATCCAGCCTTCCTGCTCCGCCATAAATCCATCAATCCCTTCGGTTCCGGGGTATGGATGATACTTCCCTTCCTTTGGCGGTAATGATAGAATGGCTTCTTCACGCAAACCATTTTGTTCAGCTTTTGGTATACGGCGAAAAGAAGATCGATGTCTTCAAATTTCTTTCCAACGACGAAGCGTATTCCCGAATCAAAGAAAGACTTTGGATATAATTTGTCCCACACCTCGTTTCCAAAATCAACGTTATGGCTGCGCATCATGTTATCCCGCCCATCCAGAACCATAATCTCTCCGGAATCGTTTTTATACCATTTCCGGTTCGTCCACTCGTTGACCCTGCCGCAGGTTGCGATTTCCGCATCCGTTTCGGTTAAGGCGCGCATCATTTCTTCATAGGTTTCGGGAGAAACCCAATCATCGCTGTCCACAAAGGCGATCCACTCTCCTTTGGCAATGTCCAGCCCGGCATTTCTCGCCGAAGACAGACCTCCGTTTTCCTTATGGATCACTACGATCCGCCCATCTTTCCTTTCATACTCGTCGCATATGGCAGCACTCGAATCCTTGGAGCCGTCATCGACCAGAATAATTTCCAAATTCTGATACGTTTGCGTGATAACGGAATCAATACAATGCGCAACGTATTTTTCCACGTTATATACGGGAATAATCACGGATATTAAAGGTGAGACCTTTTCCTTAGTGTTCACGAATTTTCTTCCTCTCTTTCAAACTGAGAAGGCTGAGGTAATATCTTTTCAAAAGCCATTTGAAATCTCGCCTTTATTTCATCAAAATCGTCACCCTCATATTTATCATTGAGACAAATGACTTTATATTTTTGACGTTCAATCATGTCTATTGCTTCCCTTATCTTCTTTTCCGAAGACAAACTTTTACTGATGGCATATCTTTGTGATTCCGGATGGAACGTGCCCTTCGCCAGTCTCCAATAACGCATTAGCCAGTGTGAATAATCCTCGTTACAGCGGAATCTGTGATGCTGCGTATCCCGCATCTTTTCAGGAAATCGCTCCCAAATCTCTTCAAAATCAGATTTCAGATATGCAATCGGGATATGGTAATTCCGGAATGCCACAAACTTATCCCAAGGTGAAGACAATTTTAATGTTCTGATCGTAGAGCGCGGATCTTTTAAAGAAAACCATTTCTTCCAATGATCTTTCATGCATTTCTTTTTATCGAAATTCTGATTGACCAGTATAATGCTGTTAATGATGACGTGGCAAAAATCTTCCGAAGGCGTCATGGCATCAAAAGCCGCATAATCGCACGGAAGATGATCATGAAAATAACGGGAAGGCTTCATTTCATCTATGATGAACGTGTCATCATTAAAAATTACAAATTGATCGGATAACCCAGGAATCCTGTGGATTCCGATTTCAATCGCGTTGGAATTAAACGTTGGAAGGGCAGACTCCGGCATAAAATCTTCATGCTTTATGATTTTTAGTTTCGGGTGCTGAACGTTCAACCACTTTGGCAAGTGCCCGCAGGTTACAAAATAAATGCAATTCACCCAAGGGGCAAATTTCTCTACCCCCCGGAACCAATACTTCATCAAATCCCAATTCCTGTACCGGTTTTCTCCCGATTGCGTCATATCGCTGCCGATAGAATATCGTTCCTTTTGTTTCTTCCACGCTTCATCGTTACCGTCTACCCACGTAACAACAAAATCAATCTTGTTTTCCACAGTTATTTCCTCACTTGTCGATAGTTCCCAAAAAGCTTTCTAGCTTTGCATATTCCGCAGAAAAATCAATGCTTTCTTTTTTTAGGCAATCAGACAATTCCATTCTTTTTTCCGGATTGCGATACAAAAACTCGATCTTCTCAGCCAATTCACCGGGATCCAAGCTGGTAAACAAACCGTTGACGCCCTCCCGGATCTGCTCCCGGTTGGAAGGAATGTCTGATACGATGATGGGCCTGTTCAACGTTTTTGCTTCTATGATCGAAATGGAATACCCTTCACTTCTCGATGATTGCACAAAAAGATCACATAGTCTCACGTAGGGAAATGGATTATCCTTCCTTCCCAATAAATGGAAGCAGTCTTCCAAGGATAAATCCCTGATGAGTTGCTCAAGTTTCCCTTGCAGTTGACCGTCACCGATCACGTACCATTGAAATTTGACGCCCCGTTCCTTCAATATTTTGGCGCTCTGGATCGCAACGTCATAACCCTTTTGTTCCACAAGCCTTCCGACGGATAATATTTTAAAGTCGCCCGTGAACTCGTTCTCAGGGATGGCTTGATCGGATTTTTTTACGATACTCTCCGTGTCGATGAAATTTAAGAGCACTTCCGCACGTTCCGCAAATTTCGGGAAATTCTTCACAAATGCCTGTTTCACGGCGTCTGAAACACAGTAGAACTTTTGATAGCGCTTCAAATAATCATTGATCCGTCCACTTTCCGCCGTCCCCCAATACGTATTCACGTCCTCAACGTGAAGCCAGGTAGCCTTGCGGTCAGCATCTATCTTCTCTGCTCCATATGCCGTCACGAAAGATCCATATCCAAAAAAATCCAGCATCACGTCAAACCGTTCCGGAAAGTTTGGCATTCTCTTTAATATAAACGGATATAGCGTATTTTTTTTCGGGGTTTTCCTTAAGAACAAGCGGATTCCTTTCGCCACGAGAGTCGTGACGGGGGATACGTGATCATATTTCTTACCCGCAAGGATTCCAGTAACCTTTGACCGTCCCTCATCCATTTCCGTGACGCGTACTTCTTTGGGAATTCTGTTCATCAACGGCCCCTTCTTGTCCTTCAAAAGCAGGGTCACGTCATGTCCTTCCTCCACCAGCCTGTTTAGCAGGGCCAACATGGCAACCTCCGTGCCGCCCATATCCATTTGCTTTCCGACAACAATTATTTTTGCCATTCCATAATTTCCTTTCTTTTTTGTGGAACCGGACTCTATTTTAGGTCCGTATCTTATTGCTTCTCAAAAGAACATGGATCCGGCAAAATCTTTTCAAATTCCTGCTGAATGCGTGCCTTTGCTGCTTCAAAATTATTCCCCTCATAAGTGTCATTCAGACAAATAACCTTTTTCTTTTGTGCTGCGACGATGGTCATTGCCTTCTCAATCTTTTTTTCCGTCGCCAGCCCTTGATAAATCCCATATCTTTGAGATCTTGGACAAAACTTTCCTCTGGCCAGCCGCCAGTATCTGAAGATCCATATGGTTAAATCCCTCTCCGTACGGAATCTGTGATGAACTGTCTCATTCAGTTCTTTCGGGAATCGCTCCCACAAGTCTTCAAATTCCGATTTCAGATAGGGAATCGTAACGTGAAAATCCCGGAATCCCGTAAATTCCTGCCAGGGATGCAAAAGCCGGAGAGTCCTGACGGTGGATCGAACGTCCTTTAAGGAAAACCATTTTCCCCAGTTCTCCTTAATACATTTTCTCTTGGAAAAATTCTGATTGATCAGCATTACGTTATTGATGATTATGTGCCAAAATTCACTCGTGGGAACGATCGCATCCAATGCGGCATAATCGCAAGGAAGCCCGTTATGAAAGAACAGGTCTGGCTCAACGTGGTTCAGCAAAAACATGTCATCGTTGAACATGACAAAATGCTCTGACAGCCCCTCCAACTTGTGAATTCCCAATTCAATGGCATTGGCATTAAACGTGGGAAGTGCCGTCTCCGGCAGATATTCCTTGTGCGTCACGACCTTATGCTTTGGATGATCAACGTTCAGCCACGCAGGCAAATGACCGCAGGTTACAAAATATACTTGATTTACCCAGGGTGCAAACTTCTCCACGCCCCGAAACCAATACCGCATCAAATCCCAATCCCGAAAGCGTCTTTCCCCAGAGTATTCCTCTCTGTCGTCCCTGCAATAGGCATCCCTTTGTTTTCTCCATTCCGCGTCATTTCCGTCCACCCAAGTGACAACAAAATCAATCTTCTCACTCATTTTCCCATTCCCCCAAAAGAATTCTTTGCTTCACCCACGTCCACAAAACCAAGGTACTCGCCTTCGGAAGTTTTATTCCTTAAAAAGATTCCTTAACCGTTTCTTAATGATTTCCAGCAGATCCGCTAACTCTTTTACCCGAAGCAATTTGATCATGCCAAGGTAAATCAAAATCCCCACGGCTGCGGAGATGATCAGGATGAGCCACGGGTTGACGGGATAAATCCAAAATAGGATTCGGGGCGTAAAACACGCAACGCCTGATGCGCCCAAAACTTTTAAAAACGTAAGAAAGATTTTTTTATACTCCAATTGAACATATTTTCTTACCATCACGTTTCTCACAAAGAAGGTGATGATGGCGGAAAGTGAAGTGGCAAGCGCCAATCCGTTTACGCCCAGCAATTGGATCAGACACAGATTCAACACCACGTTGATCCCCAAATTGATCAGGCTGATGAACATGGGACGCTTCGTGTCGCCAAAACTGTAAAAGACGTTGGAGACAACGGAATTCGAGGCACCGAAAAACAACCCCAGGCAATAGAGAGAAAATATATTTGCCGTCAGCGTCGTGCTTTCCGCCGCAAAAGACCCTCTTTGGAAAGCTGCCGTCACCAATTCCCTGCTAAACAGCATACAGGCGACCGTAATGGGAACCATCAGAACGCAAAAAATATTGATGATCTTGGCAACCAACCGTGCCAGTTCATGAATCTTCTTTAATGCGATCATTTCTATCATCTGAGGATACAGGGCAGTTGCGATTGCCCCAGACAACAATCCTCCAAATACGTTGGAAAGCTTTCCTCCATAGTTAAGACCAGAGATGGTTCCCTCTGGCAAAGTAGAGGCCATGACTTTGTCGATCAGCGCATTTAATTGTCCTACGCTTTCCGATACCAACGCGGAAGGCAAGCGCTTTAGCATGATCCGGAATTCACTGGTCTTGAAACGGAAATCCGGATGAAATCTATATCCCCAATCAACAAAGGGAAGTTCGATGAGCAGGCGGATGATTCCTCCAACCACCAATGCCATCGCCATCGCTTCAATCCCATAGTTCTTATAAAAGAACAAGGCTGCCACGATCGTGGGGACGTGGGATGCGATTTCCCTGACTTGACTCCCAAAAAATTTTCCGTGTGCCTGCAGCATGGACGCATAAATGGCAGCCGTTATGATAAAGAAATACATCGGAGCCGAAATGCGGACCAGCTTAGCGCAGAGCTCCTTTGTTTCTCCTTCAAATCCCGGTGCCACGATGGAAACCACTGGTACGGCCAGCAAGATCAGTGCGCAAACTGCAAAAAAAGAAACAATGGAAAAGAAACTGATCATCTGATTACTCAGGGCATCTGCTTCCCCTGCTTTACCCTGAGCATATTTTTCTTTATAAAGCGGTAAAAAAACCTTCCACACGCCCACACTCAGCATGGGATAGATCACGGCCTGTATGCTGGATACCATGTAAAACGCATCGCTTTGATTGGTTGTTCCCAAATAAGCCGCTAATATGGCTTCCTGTATAAAGGAGGTGATCTTAGCCAATATTCCCACGAGAATAATGACCATCGTTCCCCGAAAGATCCTTTTCTCTATTGAATTTCCCATGGACTCACCTTCCTGAAACGAAGATTCTCAACTTCGTTTTCTCCCATTGATCCAAACAATGAGCCGTGGAAACAGGGTCACTCCCAAACTCTCCACTCTTTGCTTCTTCGATTCCCGAAGCTTTCCATCCTTTAGATATGCCAGCCACTCACCCGTCTTAAACCGGATCGTCTTTTTCACCTCACGATAGTACGCACCTTGCCCGCTTCCTCTGGGAATCTTACTGAGTACCGTCTTGGCTGCCGTAAAACATCTGGACATTCCGATCGTCGGTGCCGTATTTCTGACTGCCTCAAAAATGCCGCGATTTATTCTTAAATACTCCAAAGATCTTTCATCCACGGCTCCTGCGGTGACGTTACCCGCCCTGTCACAAAAATAGCGGTACGGCGCTGCATGAAAAATAAGTGCTTTTTTGCAGTTCTTCAATGCCTGAAACACAAAGAGCGTATCCTCTCCGTAACGCAGGCTTTCGTCAAAAGTGATCCCCTGGATCAGGCTTTTCTTAAAGATCTTATTCCAAACGTATCCTGGTCCATTCAATACCTGGTACAGAATGTCCTTGCCCTGTACGGACCGATGATCGTCGGCTTCAAAACAAAAAACCCGTTCTTTGGTTTTTCCGTCCTCATAAACGTTTGTAAATCCAATACATGCCATCTGTGCTTCCGCATCACTTTGCAACACGTCCATCACGTGCTTAAGACCTTCTTTTTCGATACCGTCATCGGAATCCACAAAAAAAACGCACTCGCCTTTCGCCTTAGAAAGGCCATAATTTCTGGCTTTAGAAACGCCTCCGTTTTCAAGATGAAACGCCGTGATAAAAGGATACTCTTTCGCATATGCGTCACAAATGGCTCCGGATCCGTCCGTAGATCCATCATCAATCAAAAGAATCTCATAATCTGAAATATCCGCGCTCAATATCCCGTCAACACATCGCCTCAGATATTTTTCCGTATTATAAATTGGAATAATGATTGATAATTGCATTTTCATTTCGTATTTCCCGTTCCGCCCCATTGGCATCATAAAGATCTTTCTTTATCTGCGAACTGCTGATTTCAGGAGTTCTTGAGAGATAAACAACTTCCACGCCTTCCTCTTTCAAGAAATCAAATTTTCCTTTCCAATCATCCCCTATCACAAAGGTATCTATGTGATATTCATGCATGTCCGATCGCTTTTGCTCCCAGCTTTCTTCCGGGATCACAAGGTCCACGTAGCGGATGGCTTCAACCAGAGCCTTTCTCTGTTCATAGGAAAAATAGCATTTCTTATGCTTCTCATTCCAGTTAAACTCATCCGTGGAAAGAACCACGATCAAATAATCGCCAAGGGCTTTGGCCCTTCTCAAAAGATTAATGTGTCCATAATGTAGCAGATCAAACGTGCCATACGTTATTACTCTCTTCATGTTGCCTCCAATTCGAGTCCTTTTACTTTAATCTATCTAGCGCGTCGAGAATGACCTTCGAAACTTCTTCGCTGGCCCGCCCAGACTCAAAGGAATCATAGAAATCAAGGATCTTCTTCGCATTCTCCTTGATTTCGTCCTCCGTAACCCGACGAATGATCTCAACTGCCTCTTCCATGTTATATGCCGTAAAATAAGGGGATTCCTGCTGGGAAAAATAAAGAGTTCTTCCCTTTGTGGTATATTGTTTGAAATCATCTTGATACATCAGGACCATTTTCCCCGTGATCGCAAAATCCGCACCGCAGGACGAATAATCACTGATCAACATGTCCGAAATCATCAGCAGATCCGCCATGTCAGGATACGTGGTGACGTCCCGAAACCGAACGTCCCGGATCTCTTCGTGATTGATGGTTAATGCCTTACCGTCGTGTGCCCGCAGCAGACAGATCCATTTCTGCCCATATTTCTCTTCCAGCACTTCAAGGATCTTTGCCAGATCAATATTGGTAGAAACGGCATCCCTGGAATTCTCGTAATCCCGGAACGTGGGCGCATAGATCAAGACCTTTACGTCTGGATCTATTTCCAGATTCTTCCTGATCTGCGCGCACTTTTCCGGATCCAATTCTGCCAGGCAATCATTTCGCGGCATGCCATGGCGCAAAAAGGCACCTTTATAGCCAAACGCCGATGCTGCGATTGGAACAAACCATTCGCATCCCGTCAAAAAGTAATCACACAGCTTCGGTTCGCAGAACTTTCTGGATGCCATCCCCTTTTTATATGCCTCCACGTCAGCAACGGCATCGTTCGCTATCTTTTTTAGGAATTTATCTCCGTGCCACGTCTGCACGTAGAGCTGACCTTCCCGTTTCTTCGTGCCGTAAGGTAACGTCGAACTGCAAACCCACGCTCCGGCAGTCGCCAATTCCTTAAAATACTCCTCCGACTCAAACACGACCGTTTTCAATCCGGAGGGGACGCTGGAAAAATATTGTTTTCCGCCACAAGCCCAAACCAATTGAAGTTCTGGACGATTTTTTCTTAAATAATCGGCAATGGCCCTCGGATTATCACCATATCCGCCATCCGCCCTATATAACAAGACTTTGTTTGAATCAATGGGGAGTTTTTGATACTTGGAGATCCTTCTTGCATTTCTCTTCTCTCGAAATCCATATGCAAGTTTTGCCGCGATTTTATTCTTTTTGATCAATGTTTTCAATTTCATTTTCTATCATGCCCCGATTTTCTTTTTGCGTGCCTTCCGCTTCTAAGAACATTACGGCGAAAAGAATCCAGATCAAGGTATTTCGAATTCCGTTGTGGGTAAGGGAGTACATGGCAATTCCTGTCAGGCAACAAAGATTTCTCTTAACGTAGCCCGGAATGATAATAATTTTCTTTAGGCAAACAACAAACAAAAACGTTCCCCAAATGCCATAAGAAACCAAAATGCTGGCGTACGTTGAGTGCACTTCCAATCCTCTCAACGTTTGAAAGCGATCAAACGCTCCTTCGCCCATCCCCCAAAAGACATTACTTCCCATCTCAAAAACACGGTTATATCCTCGTCCAAATCCAAAGCTAGAATCATTTTCCGATGCCATGTGTAGTATTCTGTATCGCACGTAGGATAACGTGGCATTTGAGGATATGAACGTGCTATTTCCGTACAGGAAATAATAAACGGCTGCCAGAAGCAGAATCAGCAACGCGATCTGAATTGTCAATTTCTTTTTAGTGATTTTTCCCCTGCCTATGACAATATAGATAAACAGCATGAACGCCAGACCAATGATCGCTGCCTTTGATCCGGAACTGATCGTCGCCCAGACAGAAATGGTTGCAACCGTCAGTTTTTCGAACGTCGTAAATGCGGCTGGCCATAATAACAAAGCCGTAAGTATGATCAGGGAATAATACCCCAACTGATTTGGATTATTAAAGAATCCGGTGTTTCGCGCTTTTAATCCCCGGTAGATGATGATTCCGACAGCCGTGAGCAACGCGGAAAAACAGCAACCCTTTGCTATCGCGCGCTTTAATTTATCTAACCCCACCGTTGTTGCCACTAGGCAGCACACGCAAAAGCTGATCAAGTTAAAGACGTAAAACAGCGATTTCACCAAAAGTCCGCGATCTTCCGTAAGAATAAACCACGTTCCGTTCACCATTATGATATAAAAGACAAGAATCAAAAGAAGCTTTATCGCAGAAAATGAATCCCTCGAAAAAATAAATTTGCCCTTTACAAAAGCAAGATACGCTACTGCCGCCGCAAAAAACAAATCACAGATTTGCATGGTTCCGGAAGCAGACAGGTATAGGGGCTTCAGGGCTATATATATAATTAAGACCCAACTGACGTCTATGTCCTTAATTTTTATCTCTGATCTCATAAAATTTTCTTTACTGTTCCAGGTAAAAATGGAATCCCTTTTTGATTTTTGGCAATGCAAGCCCATAAAATTTCATTTTACATAATAACACTATTTTTTTAAAAAATCCACATTATGATAAATATTCTTTATTTTTTGTGTTTTACGTGCTAACATTATAGTGTTTTGTTGCTTTTCATCTGCGACAACCAACAATAATGCTTCATTAGCGGAGATAATCTCATGAAAACAAAAAACACGTGGAGATACGTTTGTCGCTTCCTTTGCGACCTTATATTAGTTGCGATGGCGACAGTCTCCTTTGCAGTTACGTGGTATGAATTTGTAAAAGTAAATAATCAGACGGGACATTTGTTAGGTCACGGAAATCTGATAATGTCTTATCTGATCTACGCCAGCCTTTTCTCAATTATTTGTAACTGGATGGGTGCATTTCGCATTGGCGTGATCAGAAAAGCCAAAAGCATCGCCAGTTTGGATTTGGGAATCGTAACGACTAACGTGCTCGAAGTTTTTGCATCCATGGCAATTACCGGTGAATTCCGCTTTGCTTTATCGTTTATAAAACTATATTTTATACTTTCCCTGGGACAAATACTGATCTTAACGTTGGTCATGATCCTAATGATCAATTTCTACTGGAAAGTTGTTCCACCCACGAAGCTTCTGGTAATAGACGGAATCCACAACAATCATCTTGTCCAAAACATGATCAGCTTAAAGCATAAATACGTGGTAGACAAGGTCATCCCGGCGGATCTGAGCAATGAACAGCTGCTTGACGAGATCACTCTTTCGGAAGCCGTTTTGATCAATGACGTTGAATCCCAAAAACAAAACGATATCGTAAAGGCATGCTTTGGCCTTAACAAACGCGTTTACGTTGTGCCTAAGCTGTCAGACGTCATACTAAAGACCTCTGAAAACCTCAACGTCGTGGATACTCCGTTGTATCTTTGCAGAAACCTTGGCATGTCCTTCATTCAGCGCTTAATTAAGAGAACCTTCGATTTCTTATTAAGCCTGCTTGGCATTATCATCACGTCACCCATCTGGATCATCGTTGCCATCGCAATTAAGATAGAGGATCACGGTCCCGTCCTGTTTAAGCAGGAGCGCGTTACCCGGAATGAGAAGAGATTCCTTATTCTGAAATTCCGTTCCATGATCGTGGATGCCGAAAAAGACGGGCGGCCTCATCCCGCAGGCGAGCATGATGACAGAATCACAAAGGTTGGACGCGTTATCCGCGCATGCCGCATTGATGAATTGCCTCAATTGATCAACATTCTGAAGGGTGAAATGAGTATTGTCGGTCCGAGACCGGAACGCTGGGAGCACGTCGTTGAATATAGCAAAAGAATCCCTGAGTTTCCCTTCCGCCACAAAGTCAAGGGCGGCCTGACCGGGTATGCGCAGGTCTATGGAAAATATAATACCTCTGCCTTGAATAAATTGAAGCTGGACTTGATCTACATTACAAATTATAGTTTTTTGCTAGATCTTCAGATCCTCTTTGAAACCATCAAAATCCTTTTCCAGAAGGAAAGCACGGAAGGATTTGATGAAGAAGAAATCATTGAAATGCATGATTCCATCAACTTATAGAAGACAGGAATTCTCAAAAACCAATGAAAATAGTATTTATTACAAACGACACGAGATTTGCATACAATTTGCGGCGAGAAGTCATGCATGCCTTTGTGCAAAAGGGGCACGACGTATTTTTGATATCTGAAAAAATAGGTTATGAGAAAGAGTTAGAAGACTTAGGAATACGATTGATCGACATTCCGGATGATCGCCGAGGCAAAAATCCCATCTCTGACGTTTTGCTTCAAAGAAAATATCATGCCATATTAAAAAACTTACGTCCTGATCTGGTTTTCACCAACAACATTAAACCCAACATCTATGCAGGCATGGCGTGCCAATCCCTAAAAATCCCCTACGTTCCCAACGTAACTGGTTTGGGAACTCCTGTCGAGCACGAAGGATTATTGCAAAAAATCACGGTCAATATGTATCGTGTCGGCGTGCGCGGAGCGAAATTCATCTATTTCCAAAATCAAGAGAATATTGCTTTTTTCAACAACCATAAGATGATGCCCCGTAAGGGTACCGCAATCCTACTCCCAGGTTCCGGCGTGAATTTACAAACCCATCCTCTGTTGGAATGGGAAAGCGATCGCGAAAACGATCCATCTTCCGGGACGATAAGGTTCTTATTTGCCGCCAGAATCATGAAAGAGAAAGGGATTGACCTATTTTTAGATGCCGCAAAGCATTTTACGAAGCTTCGGAACGACGTTGTTTTTGACGTTTGCGGAGAATGTGATGACGCCAGCTATCTAAGCATTCTGGAAGATTTGGATAAAGAAGGCGTGATTCATTATCATGGCTTACAAAAAGATTTAACGCCGTTTTACAAAACATGTTCCTGTTTTCTGTATCCATCCTACTATCCCGAAGGAATGAGTAACGTTTTACTGGAAGCTGCAGCCTGCGGAAGACCGCTCATCGCCGCTGACAGAAGCGGTTGTCGCGAAACGGTAGATGATGGGATTTCCGGTTACGTTGTCCCGATCAATAATAGTCAGGCCGTCATCGATGCAGTAAAACGTTTCTTGGATCTATCAGAATTGGAAAGAAAACAAATGGGAATTGCCGGAAGGCAGAAAATGGAAAAAGAATTTGATCGCAATATTGTAATAAGCATCTATTTAAGCACTCTAAAAGAGACTCTTAACCCCTCAGATTAAGGATCCACATGATTAGAACAATCCACTATGACATAACTTCATTTATGTTAGATAACCCCTTGACCGTCAAGGGGTTTTTGCGTTCTAAAGGGTATTCCGCCCAAAATTTGAAAATCCTAAAACAAGCACCTGAAGGGCTCATGCTGGATGGTAAACCCGTTCACGCGAACGCACGCCTTACCCCTGGGAGCAGACTAACGGTGAAGATTGCAGAGTTTGTCTCCTCCGAAAAGATCCCCCCAGTCCAGCTCCCTCTCGACATTGTCTATGAGGATGAGGATCTTCTCGTCGTGAATAAACCCGCCGGCATGCCGATCCACCCATCCCAGAATAACTATGAAAACACTCTTGCGAATGCACTGGCCTATTATTATCAGCAAAAGGGTGAGGCATTTGTCTTCCGCTGCATCGGCAGATTAGACCGCGACACCTCAGGACTTACGGTCATTGCAAAGCATTTTGTAAGCGCAGGCATTCTTGGGGAACTGGTAGCGGCAAAAGCGCTTCGCACAAACGGTGACCCAAATGGACCTGACTCGCAGCTCCCGCAGGAGAAATCCTTTGTCCGCGAGTATCTGGCCATCGCCCGCGGTTCCGTCATGCCCGCGGAAGGAACCGTCTCTGCGCCTCTGGGCCGGAAGCCCGGCTCCGTCATTGAGCGTTGCGTGGATCATGAGAACGGTGAACCGGCGGTCACGCATTACCGCGTTTTGGAAGAAAAAAATGGGTACTCCCTCATCTCCCTGATCTTGGAGACGGGGCGTACCCATCAAATCCGTATTCACTTAAAGCACTTGGGGTATCCCCTCATTGGAGACTACCTTTACAATCCAGATTACGAAGTCATTTCGCGCCAGGCGCTTCACTCCCACAGGCTTTCCTTCCCCCATCCCATGACGGGAGAACCCATGGAGTTCCTTGCTCCCCTGCCGGAGGACATGCAGCGCGTGCTTTCGTGATCCCGCACTATGCCTTCTTCCGGGACTTTCTCTCGCCAGGCTTCTTTTCCAGATGGAGCTTTCTCAGCGCGCACTCCGCGATCAAGCATTCGCCGTGTTCACTCAGGTACAGGTATTTCTGCTCATCCGCGCCGTAGACCGTGCCAAATTCCATGGCCTGTACGCAAAGCTTGCTGTATCTCTGATAAGCGGCCGCACCCTTATGCAGGTACAGATAATACTTGTCATTCATGCGATAGAGTTCACTATGTACGCGAAGATTTCCAGGCACTGCGGACGCAAGCTCCATCACGTTGCCCAAGCTCTCAAATTCGAAAATGCCCAACTCCGGCTGCGCGGGTCTTGCCGTTTCGCTCCCCTGCGCTTTTGCACCTTCCGTCTGCGTTTTCTGCCCGTCTCCGGACTGCTTTGCCCCGGAGTTTGCAAACATGTTTTTCATTTCCTTCAGGTATTCCATCAGCTTCCCGCCGTCCTTATCCAGCATGGGATCACTCTCGCTGAAGGTGAGTACCAGACCCTGTTCGGGCAACATCATAATGGACATGTCAAACGCGAACTTTGGAGGCTTGTAACCCACCTCCTCGGAAGCCTGCGTAATGATGTCGCGCACGACCTCCCTTGCCTTATCGCTCCGAAGTACAAAATCCTTATAATCAATCTGATAGCCTTCCAATTCCTCGTTGGAAATAAAGCATCTTACGGTTTTATCATCTACTCTTTCAAATTTCATAGGCGCCCTCCTTCCCGTCAGTCAGTTGCCTCTCATAACTAGTATCGGCATGCTTCGTGACGCTTTTTAGGAAACCCCTCTTTCTGCTACTTTTTCTCTTTGGTGATTTCATTATACCATATTTCCGGCATCATTTCCATCACCAATTTTATCCACCAATAGTCCTATGCCGTCGCCTCGGCCGTCCCGTCCTCGTTTTTTACCTCTGGCCGTCCTTCTGCCATGCGAAGCTGCGCCGTTACTAATCCATAGTATATGCCCTTTTTCTCCAAAAGTTCATTATGGCTGCCCATCTCCGCGATGGAATGCTTGTCAATGACGATCAGGCGGTTTGCCTCACGCAGCGTTGAAAGTCTGTGGGCGATGGCAAAGGTCGTCCTTCCCGAGATGAGACGGTTTAACGCCTGCTGGATCAGGAATTCACTCTCGGTATCCAGCGCGGACGTCGCCTCGTCGAGGATCAAAAGCTTCGGATTGTTCAAAATGGCTCTTGCGATGGCCACTCTCTGCCTCTCACCGCCGGAAAGATTGTAGCCGTGCTCGCCCACGTAGGTGTTGTACCCGTCCGGCGTCTTGCAGATAAAGTCATGCGCATTGGCCGCCTTCGCTGCTTGGATCACTTCTGCCAGCGTTGCCGTCGGCTTGGCAAAACGGATGTTGTCCAGGATGGTTCCCGAGAACAGGAAGGTCTCCTGCAGTACCACGCCAATCTGGGAATGGAGGCTCTCCACCTTCACGTCGCGAAGATCCACGCCGTCCAGCATGATCCGCCCCTGATCCGGGTCATAGAGTCGCATGATCAGGTTGATCATGGTGGATTTTCCGGTACCGGAAGCGCCCACAAGACCGATCATCTCACCGGGCTTCACCTCAAAATTAACGTCCTCCAGCACGGGCTCATAGGTGTTGTATCCGAAGGAAACCTTTTCAAACTGGAAATGACCCTTGATCGCGATTTCCTTGCTGCCGTCGCGGTCCTTGATCTTGGGCTCCTCGTCCAGCACGTCATAAATACGGTTCAGGCTCGTCACCATCTGCATGACCATTCTCGGCAAATGCGTCATCCAGCCAAGCGGTCCAAACAGGTATCCGCTGTAAGTCATGAACTGTACAAGTTGACCCATGGTCATCTTGCCAACCAAAACGTTCTGGCCGCCGATCAGCACGGCCACGTAAGTACCGCATCCAAGTAAAAACGTCAGGATAGGGAAGAACACTGCCCAGAAGGTCTCGTTCCTGGACTGGGTCTTTGCATAATCCCTGGCTTTTTGGGAAAAGCGCTCCGCCTCGCGGTCCTCCGTTCCAAAGGTCTTTACGATCCTCATGCCGGAGATGATGTCCTGAATGCTGTTGGAAAGCTCATCCGACTTCAGCCACTGGCGATGGAAGATCGTGTGAATGTGATGCCAAAAGACTTTCATCAGGGCAAACACCACCACCACAAACATCAGCGAAAGTCCCGTCATGAGGGGGCTGATCGTCAGCATGACCACCAGGGACACGACCATGGTAAGAAGCGTGGAAAACATGTAGCCAAACACTTCCTCAAAGAATTCGCGGATGCGTCCCGTATCACGCGATACCCTGTTCATCAATTCTCCCGGCTTTCTCTTGTTGATAAAGGAGAGCGAGAGAATCTGGATCTTCACGTAAAGCTTCTCGCGAAGGGACATGGAAAGCGCCGAGCCAAGCTTGATGCAGGCCAGGTTCTTCCATACCTCCAGGAGGATCGCGCCGATCAAAAAGGCAAAGGAAATGCCCACAAAAATCCCGAGATCCGCCCAAGTACCCTTCCCCGTCGATAGGGCGTCATCGATAAACCAGCGCTGTACCATGGGCCTCGCCATGTTCATTCCAGAGATCACAAGCATCGACAGGCTGATCAGCAAAAGCTTTCCAACAAAGCCGCCGCAAAGGCTCATGAACTTCTTTGCAACGTCCATCTTGCCCTCACAGTAAGGGCAGTTGCTGGTACCCGGCATCGCGCGGCCGCACTTCTCGCAATATGTCTCATATTCGGAGCTAGTGATCCGCTCTGCCTTCTCCGCGTCGCCGCTTTCCTTTAGGGACCGCACGATGGCCTGCGCGCCTCGTATCGCATAGGAGGCACGAACGATCTGCCTCATGGATACCCTTGCAACGCACACGTCGTACCCTTCTCCCATGATGTTTTCATCACTGTCAACCAAGGTCGTTACCGTGATGATGCCGCAACCCACCTGATGCTCACAGCGCACCTTCTCGCAATCCTTCAGGGCGATCTGGTAGGTCACCTTATCTCCCGCCAAAACAACCAGCCGCTGGTTCGTCACGGCTACGAAAGTGGCGGTCTCATACCGGTCGCTGACGCCCGCCTTCTCTAACCCGCCGGCGCCAGGGTTCCGCGTCCTGTCCGTATTCGCGCCCGCCCCTGCCTCCGGTTCTCTGTCTGCCTTCGCTCCCGCTCCTGCCTCCGGTTCTCTGTCTGCCTTCGCTCCCGCTCCTGGCACGTATGCCAAGTCAACCGGCACGCAATATACTAATTTTTCGCCAGCTGAAAGCGCCAATGCCTCCAACTGACTTCCCGTTAACGTAAATAATAATTTCATTTTTCTCAATCCTTCTTGTTTTCCATAAAACCTAACTAGTAACCGTCTAAACCTTTAGCATTTCATATCTATTTACCGTAAATAATCCATGTGTTAAAATAGTGCGGTAATTTCTGCCTTCACTTCAAATTTCTTACCGCTTATTCCTCATTTCTAAAACATATGCGGTAATTTTATCCGTCTTTTCTTCCGTAATGGTCACGTAAATCCTGTTCTGATGCTTTTTTCTCAAATTAATACCGCAAATTTCCTTTTTCTCCTATTTTCGCGGTATGAAAAATGAAATTCCCAAGCAACTTCTACCGCACAATTCATTATTTTCACTTTGATACGGTAGGATTCCTATTGTCACCCCTTTAAACGAAGTAAAATTTTCTTTCATCCGCATCAAAACCGTCCGTGAAGACGTCAAATGGCTCGATCCCGGCAAAATCTTCCGTGAAGCCGTCAAATGGCTCCCATGCTACGCCCAAGCCGTCCAAAAACATGCAAAATTAGATAAACAGATCCAGCTTTTTCTTCTCCTGCACGCCCAATGCGTAAAAGTCGGGGATCTCGTAGCGGTTGCCGTCAATGTCCTTGACCAAAAGCCTGGAATCACTGAGGGATACCACCACGTCACCGCTCATGTGCGTCGTAAAGCGACAAGCACCAAAGCTCGTCTCCACGTGCCAGTAAGCATATCCGTATTCTTCCTTAATCTCCATGATCTTCTTGATCACGGGCATAAAATAGCGCAGTCTGATCTGATCGCGGATCATCTCCTGCTGATCCTTCGGAAGGTTATTCAAATTCTCGATCATGCCGATCTCCTTCGCCTTCTCATCCGCCTCCCTGATGGAGATAAACTCCTCAGGATTCGTCAGCGGGAACGTCAGATACACGCCAATCCTTTTATACTCCTTGTCGCCAAACTTCAGGGATACAAATCCCCCCTCCGTCCTTGCGAAAGTCGCATTCTCCTTCGTGAGGAACCGCATCTCCAGAAGCTCTTCCGACTCCTTCTTCAGCTCCTCTTCATTAAACTCATCATCTAAATTCAAATCCAATAAATCCATGTCTTCACTCATCATTCATTCCTCTTGTCTTTCACTTAACTCTCTTGCCTTTTCTCTCTTGCCTTTTCTCTCTTGCCTTTATCTTCTTTTTATCTTCTCTTTTCTCCATGCACGCTCAATGAGCGTCTTGGCGTAACTACGGCCAGCGATAACCTCGAGGGGGAGGCATGGGTATAACCTTCCAGGCATGTGTGCCAACCCCCGAGTTCTTCCACAGTCCCGAGTTCTTCCTTACTCCAGACCCCTCATGGCCAGCGCTTTCGTCTGCAATTCATTCAACTTGTAATAGGTTCCCTTCTTCGCCATCAGTTCCTCGTGGGTTCCGGACTCCGTCAGTCTCCCCTCATCCAACACGATCAGATGGGTTGCGTTGCGCAGCGTGGAAAGTCTGTGGGCGATGGAGATAACGGTTCTGCCCTTCTCCAGCCGCTCCAGCGACTTTTGGATCGCAAGCTCCGTCTCCGTATCCACGGCGGAAGTCGCCTCGTCCAGGATCAGGATCTTCGGATCCGCAAGGATTGCCCTGGCGATGGAAATTCTCTGTTTCTCACCGCCGGAAAGAGATCTTCCGGAGGAACCAAGGATCGTATCATATCCTTCCGGCATCTTGCAGATAAAGTCATGCGCGCTCGCCTGCATGGCCGCGGAAATGATCTCCTGGCGCGTTGCGTCAGGCCGTGCGTACGCAATGTTCTCTGCCACCGTGCCCATAAAGATATAGGTCTCCTGGCTTACCATTGCCACGTTCTTCCGAAGCTCCTTAAAGCCATATTTCTTCACGTTCACGCCGTCTACCAGCACCTCACCTTCCTCCGCGTCATAGAGTCTGGAGATCAGGTTTACCAGCGTGGATTTTCCCGCACCGGACCTTCCCACGATGCCAAACACTTCGCCGGCATTCACGTGGAAGCTGATTTCCTTCAGGATCGGCTTATGCGGTTCATATCCGAACGTCACGTTCTTTAACTCAATTTCACCCTGCAGCTTCTCCGGGCGATAGGGATCCTTCACCTCGCGCACTTCCGGCACGGCGTCAATGATCTCAAATAATCTCTGTCCGCAGTTCATGCAGTTCGTGTACCAACGGATGATGTGCGACATGAACTCCAGAGGTCCTTTCATCTGACCAACGTAGCCTGAGAAGGTCAGCAAAAGTCCCAGGGAAATGTTCTGGGCGCCAAGGAATCCGCCATTCGGATTTCCCTGCGCCGTCGCCATAAATCCGCTGATCATCAGCGCGCCGCCGACTGCCCACACCAGGAAGGAAATGGTATCCTCCACGGAATAGTACAGAGCAAAAAACTTGTTGTCATAATGTGCAAGATCCACCTCGGAATTCTGCACTCTCTTATTATTCTTGCCAAAGCGTCCGATCTCCTGCTGCTCGCGGCCAAATGCCTTGACCACGCGGGCACCGGTCAGGTTCTCGTTGATCTGGCTGTTCATGCGCCTGTTTGCGCGGTGACGCTTGCCATAATAATGCCAAAGGTGCGGCAGCATGTTATAGCTCATGATGACAAGCACGGGCATCAAGATCACGCACGCCAGCGCCAGGATGGGATTCAGCACGAACATCACCACCGTGGTCACCACGAGGGTCAGCACGTTGATGAAAAAGTACGGAATGCCGTCAATGAAAAAGGACGAAATTTGCTCCGCGTCGTCACAAACCCTGGTCATCAGGCCACCCGTCTGGCGTCTCGTAAAGAAGCTGATGGACAGTCTCCCCATGGCCGTAAAGGTCTGGCTCTTGATGGTTCCCACCACGTGCGGCGCCACGTTCGCCGTCATCACGCCCTGCAGAATGCCGAAGAACTGGCCCAGCATCTTCGCCACGATCATGGCGATCACGACCATCACCAGCGCCGTGACAAAGCTTCCCGCAGGGAGCCTCAAGAATTCCACGAATTCCGGATTCTTCGCCAGCACCTTATCGTACAGGATCGTACCGCTAAGATACGGCCATGCAAGGTTCAAGCCCACGTTGCCCAGATAGCAGAGCACCATCACGCACAGCTGCAGGCGGTACGGCTTAAAATATCCCATAATGCGGAAAAGCACCGATCTCTTGTCGAGACACTTCGGGCAAACCTTTCGCTCCTGGTCGGGATACAGCATGCCACACTTCGGGCAAACCTCCTTGCCCTTTTCCACGTCAAGGTCTTCCTCCTTGATCTCTTCCTTGTCTTTGATCTTTTTTAGCAGGTCTGCCAGCTTGTGGAAGTATCCCTGCTTCGTGTTTGAAAACTGACAGATAAAATGCTCCGCGCCCTCGATCTCTCCCATCAGCACGCCCGTGCTGATCTGTCGAAGGACCGTCAGCTTCTCCACCTTGTCCAGCGGATAGATTGTCAGCGCCGGCTTGCCCTCCAGCGTGATGTCCTTATGCAGGCCGCCGTAGCCGCCAAGCCGGAACTCTTCCTTCTCGCGATACGGGTATGCCGCCACGAGAAGCTTCTCCTTCGTCAGCGCAACCACCGTATCCGCAAATCTGTACTCCAAGTCAAAATCCGCAATGGCACCGAATAAAATTTCATCCTTCGGCACCCCATAATCTTTTGCAACTTCATAAAAACTTTCCGGTAATTTCATTTTGTCTCACTTCACTTTCTAATGTGTCTACTGACACGTTTTCACCTTAAAACCCAATGTTGCGAATTGCCTCCACCAGGTTTCTCCCATAATTTTCCGTCCCCAGACAATTCGGATGTAAATTATCCAAATAATATTCCTTCAGATGGGGCACAAGCGTGAACCCATCAACAACGGTTACGTTTTGATAGCTTCCGGCGATCTTCTTGACGTTCTCGCAGAAGCTCACAAATTTCTCATAGTGCTCGGGCACGTCGCCTCTCCAGACCGGAGAAATGCATAGGATCGGAATCTCGTTGCCATAGAGACCGGTCAGCGCCTCATAATATTCCTCCACGTCCTTCATGGTTTCTGCCCAGAACTGATTCGTCCCAAGCGCCACAATGATCTTATCCGGCTGATAGCCGTCCATCTTCATCAGGGACTTTTTGTCATAGATATATCCGCCAATTCCCTGATTAATTACGTCATAATTCAGCAGACGGTTCGCCACGCTGACGTAAGTCATCGAGGAACGAAGCGGTCCATACCCCTGCGTGATGGAATCGCCCAGCCATAGTACCTTCCCATTCTTCTGCGGCCTTTCCACGGCAGCATTTACCTCAAGATTCCGCACCAGCACCGTGGCATCCGACGGCAGATAGATCACAACGGATTTCTTACCCTCGGGAAGCTCCCATTCTATCTTGCCCTCCTTGGGAATACTCCCTTCAGGGATGCCTTCCTTAGGCTCCTCCCCTTTCTCATTCTCCTTCAGTAAATCCATCACGTACGTGATTTTCGTGATCTGCCCATTTACCGCAAGCTCAAAGGAATCCGGAGAACCCAGCCAGATAAGCTTGTAATCAAAGGATACCTTCGTTCCCTCCGTCACGAATTCAATTGTCTTCGCCGTGGTCGCCATGCATCTGTCATACCAAAAGTCAAAAGCCCCCTTAAAGTACTCCATCTGTGCCTTCGTATACTGGAACGCCTGAAGCCAGCCGCCTTCCACTTCCTCAAAACTATATGCTCCAAAATAATATTTTTTTAATTCTTCATTGGTCATGATCTTATCCTCCCTAATCTTATAGTGGCATAAACCCTTAAAAAGTTATTATAACGTTAATTGTATTTTCTCACCAACCATATTTTTCCCTAACATCCTTCTTTTTGCTCTCACGGCAGGGTGCATTTTGCATCACAAATTCCGTCACCCGATCCGCCTCTTCTCTCTCAAACGGAAAGACCCTGTGAAAGGATTTATGGTAGATCAGCAAAGACCAATATACCTCATATCCGCCAAGGTCATACTCTTCCTTCGTCGGGAAGTAGGAAAGGATGCCGTTCGTATAACCGTTAAGATAAAAGAATTCATCCTTAAGGCCCTCGGCAACCACCAAGGCAAACTCCGTCATGAGCTCATACGCCATGCCGCACAGGCAAAACTGCGCGATCCGGAAATATTGGACTTCTGCCTTCTCTTCCTGCACGGATATGCCCTGCGCGTGAAGTCTCGAAAGCTCCGCAAGCCAGTCCGTGCCATCAATGTGACACTTCTCCATCGCTTCCGCAGCGATCTCCCTTGCCCGCTCCATGGATGGAAGGACGCTTCGCAGCGTCAGTTCCTTAGAGTACGCCTGAAGGGCTGATCCTTCGCTTGCGTTTGTGTTTTCGACGGAATTCTTTAGAATTCTTTCCAAAATCGCCTTTTCCACGCTCCTGCAAAGTTCCTCCGCCATCATGGCCAGCGCGTTTTCCGACCTGACAAACTGCGGTCCCTGCGCGTCTGCCGGCGTATTCTTCGAGCAAAAATATTTCGGTGCGATATTACCCGCGGCGCCCTGGATTACCATCACCGGGCAACCATATTTTTCCGAAAGCAGCTCCCTCACGTCCCCGAAATAATCCGGCGAAACCAGGTAATTGTCTGCCTTCAAAACGTTTCCGTGAGCCGTCACGCGCAGGAGCATCAGCCTTCTTTCTTCCCGCTCCCCAAACGCTTCCAGAATGCCAACCCTGTCATCCAGGGCATCGTTCCCAGCGCGCCTGTTGACGCCAATCTGCGCCCTTCCGTTCTCGAATCGTACGTTCACGCATTCCATGCCATTTTGTGCCTTTTTCACCGCAGAAAGCACTTTCTTGCACGCAAAGTCGAAATACCCTTCCGCAGTCGCGGCATCTGGCGCCGCATGCGTGTGGGAAAAACAAACCATGACCTTTTCCCGGGATACGCCAAGCTCTCTGCCAACCTGATCCCGCAGCGCATTCGTAAGCTCCGTCGTAAATCCAATGCTGTCGATCGCGATCAAGACGCAGCGCTCTAATAACGTTCCTGCCTCCTCGCCGGATTTTCCGGACCATTCCTCCCAGACGGATACCTGCGCAAGCAACGGTTTCAACACGCCCCTGGACGTATCGTCTTCCCGGTAAAATCCCACCAAGGGAACTGGCCGCTCCGGCGTTATCTCCTCTTCACAAAACCCTAATCGTAAACTCACTTCCAGTTCACTCCCTCACGTCAGCATTTCATAAATCCGCAGCATCCAAGCTCCGAAAACTCCCGGAAGCCCATCGCCTGATAAAATGCGATCGTCTTCGGCGTATTGTCCGTTGCAAGCTCCACCTGCCGTACGTGGCCGTAGCGCTCCAGCACTGCCTTAAGGAGCGCTGAGCCAACGCCTTTCCTCTGATGCTCCGGGAATACCAGGATATCCTGGATAAACACGATGGTCGCGCCGTCACCCACCACGCGGATGATCCCCAGGAGCTCCTCCTTTTCATATGCCGCCAGCGTCAGCAGCGAATTCCCGTAGCCTTCCCGAAGCGCCTTCGGATCCTGGGTATAGGCTATCCAGCCCACCGCTGCGTAAAGCTTTAATATCTCTTCTTCGTTATACTTTCGATACTCTTTAATCTCCATTTTTTATTCCTTCGCTATCCATGCTTCGTATGCCTTTTCCCAAGTCTCGACGGTGAAGGGTCTTTGGTGGTCGCCCATTTCGTTTGCAAACGCATCTGCAAACCATAAGAAAAACATCAGGTGTTCCCTTGCCGTCAAAAGCTCTTGGAAGATCACCTTGCTCCATACGTTTGCTTCCGCATACTGCGTCGTCTTCTTGACCTCCTCGACGTATTCCGCCATGGAAAACGGTACCCTGATTTCTTCCACTGAGATTTCCCCGTCTTCCGTGATCGTCAGGATTGAATAAGGCAAACTATTTTTGATCGCATCCAGCGGCAGTCCGCAGGAGCCTGGATTGACCAGTAGCACTTTCCCGTCACTTGCCTTGAAGCTCCACTGCACGTGGCTGTGTCCAAAGACGTAAACCCCGTCTTCCAGAGCCGCCACTTTCGCATGGAAATCATCGTCCACATCCAATATGGCATGCACGTCCTTCTTTACGATCTCAGACGTCGCCTCCACGCTTTCATACTTTTTCGAAAAGATTCCAGGACCAAAATGCGAGAATTCATACTCCCCGATAAAAGCGTCCGAGGAATGCGCCACGTGGATCTTCACGCCATTGCATTCAAACTCCGTCAACTGCGGCAATGCCAAAACGTAATCCAAATTCTCTTTTTTGATATTCCGGAAATTCCAATACGAAATCTGCATCTGACCGTCCGTCCAGGTGCTCTGGTCCTTCCCGATCAGATTCTCGAGATATTTCTCTTCGTTCCCCCGGATGATCTGCTTCCTTTCGATTTCCCTCATCGTCTGAATGCATTCATTTGGCCAGGCGCCGCTCAGGCAATAATCACCTGCCAAAATGAACTGATCGACCCCCCGGCTTTTTGCATCCTCCAGCACTGCTGCAAGCGCCGGATGATTCCCATGCACGTCTGACAGGATTGCATATTTTTCCGTCAACTTTCCTTCCTCCAGGCAATTCTTAGTATTTCTTGCACATTTCTTCCATGCCAAATTCTCGCAGTCCCGTGTCCGCAAATCCAACGGACTCATACAATCCCTTGGCCACGCTGTTTCCAGGCGCCACTCCCGTGTAAATCTTTTCCGGATGAAATTTTTCCCTTATGAACGCAAGACCCAATTCCAATGCCTTTCGCCCGTACCCTTTGTTCTGATACCGCTGATCGATCATGAATTTCCAAAGTGTATAATAATGCTTTGCTTCGTAATAGCCCATCATGATAAATCCGACCAAGGTCTCATCATCGTACACGGCAAAGGGCCACGCCGTCTCAGAATATACGTAGGCCTGGGCTAAGGATTCTGCGTTTGACGACACAAAGCCTTCCTGCGTTTCTGCTACCCTCAGTGCAAGCACGTCATCCAGGTTTTCTTTGGTGACTGGTTTTAATTTAATCATCTTGACTCCTTATCCCCCCTGGCACCAATCTCATTTTGCCTCAAACATTCCATATTCCTTAGGTACGCGCAGAATACCGTTCACGGTATGCGCCTGCAAAACCTCCAAAACCTTCTCCCTCGGAATCTGCTTTAGACCGGACATGCCTGTCAGCGAATACATATAATCCGCAATGTCATCTAAGTTCGTCACTTCCAGTGAATCGGCGTAATCCAGCCTCTTTACGTCCGTGAACGCCTTCGACAATTTCTCCGCGCCATTTTGCAGCGTAAAGGAATAATTGGGATCAGACTTCGCCCCATGACCTTCAAAAAGGCTGCTCAGATACTCCATGATCCCATTCTCGCCGTAGGTCGCGCAATAAAACTTACCGCCCTTCTTCAGGACTCTTCTCACCTCGTTAAGCCCTTTCATAAGATCCGGCACGTGATACAGCATCATGTTCGCGATGACAACGTCAAAGGAGCCATCCCCAAAAGGTATGCTTTGAATGTCAATCACCTTGTATTCTATGCCTTCGCAGTCTTTTAACGTCTCCTTGGTCTGGCTGAGCATTCCCTCCGAAAAATCAGAGAGGATCAGCTTCCCACACCTCTTAATCAAATCCTTTTTCCCAACCCACATGCTGCCGGTGCCGCAGCCGAGCTCCAGTACGTTCATGCCATCTTCGATCTCATAATGCGAATAAATCCAATTGCCAAACCCCTGCTTATTGGTCGAATACTTGTCATGAATTGAAATACGCGTACTCAGATTGTTTGAATTTTGATACTGCGCTTCCACCGATGCCTTGTCATTGATTCCCATGGTCTTTTCTTCCTCTCGTCTCATGTTTATATACTTCCTTGAGCCAATGAACTGCCCTCTTAGGCCAGCCCTCCATGCACATGCCGATACCATCAGCAAAGCCATGCCAGCCCTCCGGCCCTAACTCAAACTTACAGGGAATTTTCGCCTCTTCCAATGCTTTCACAAGCCGCTTGGAATGCTCCGGGTTACATACGTTGTCTCCTTCCATGGTAACAACGTACGCAGGCGGAAAGCCTTCCACGTGCTCCGGAATCTCAAAGCAGCTGTTACAAGCCTCCTCCATGGAGCATCCGACCGTTTCCAAGGCGCACTCCTCCATCTCCTTCTCATCGTCCCAGTCTACATAGTCCCGCAGGATACGATAAGAGGTCGCGGAGTAAATGGGAAAGCACCCGCTCGGCTTTGCAATGTCATAGGCGCGATACCCTTTTTCCGAATTCCACAGACATACGATATATCCGCCGGAGGAAAACCCGCAGGTAACGTATTTTGTGGGATCCACGTGAAATTCTTCTTTTTTCGCTTTGATGATCTCGAAGGCTCTCGCCACGTCACCCATGGCCACTAAAGCATTTTCGTCCACGTCAACCTGATAGGTCAGGATCACGACGTGATATCCCAGCTCATTAAACGTACAGGCAACCGGCCAGCCCTCAGTTAGATTCCACACGTTGACAAAACCGCCGCCCGGCACCAAGAAAATAAAGGGTCTCTCATTAGCGACATCATCATCCGAAGGGAAAAAGACAATGTGTGCGCTCTCCTTCTCCGGATCACCCTCACATTCCCTCGGGTCATACAGCTTAAAGCAATACTCCCCCCTCGACGCCACTTCCAACAATCTTTGGAAACCTCTTTCCAGATTCTTCCATCCCATTTTGTCCGCGATCTCCTGAAGCGTCCAAGGATAATACTCCTCCTTGGTAAGATCCATATTACGGATGGCATCCTTTGCAACCTCGGAAATCAATGGATTCTCCAGTAACTCCTTTAATGTCTTGTCTTTTAAGCTTTCCTTTGTCATTCTCTCATTTCCTCTCCAATTTCTACCTCAGTCCATTCGCAAATACCCAGGAATAAAACAGCTCCTTCGGAGGTTTCTCATATTCATACGCAAGCTGCGAAGGCGTTGTCTCAATGATCTGAATCGCCTCCTCTAGTACCTCTTGAATACTTTTCCCTGTCACGTCCAATTCCACCTCATTCATGAGCGGAGCACGCTTTCGGTTTTTCTCGTTCATCTTTTCCTGCAACTCATAGTCAATCAGCCCATTGTTTGGACGGTTTTTCATCTGCTCCCTGAGCTGTTCTAAATTACTGCAAATTAGCTTTATGGTGATGAAATTGCTTCCCTTGAAAACGACGGGAATGTCTGCCGTTCTAAGATCATCAATGTCAGACGCGATGACGTTCTGATACCCAAGCCTATGAAAGCATTTCATCATCGCCACCTGATTTTCCCAGCAGGTCAGTTCCTCCAACTCTCCCGTCATTGGCTCCACGCCATCCCTTGAAATAAATTCTGGTACCATAGATTGCTCAATGCAGGTCGTCCTATAATGTGCAAGCAGCCCATTCGCTAGCGTAGTTTTGCCAATGCCACTCGCACCCGTGATAAAGATATAATCCTTCATTACCTCACCTTTTCATTCTTCCGTCCGAAACTCCTCTGTCATCACAGACGTTCTTCAGTGCGTTCTGCACGTTCTCGCCACTTCATATGCTACATATTCATGCGAAAGCTCATAGCCCAGCTTCTCAGCGAGATGAACGGAATTCATGTCGTGCGCGTCCCAGCTGGGATATAGCCCTTCCTCCAAACAATTCAGGATTAGCGCGCTACAACAGATCGTCGCCAAGCCCTTGCGCCTTTCCTCCGGTACGGTATCGACTTCAATCTCGATGCCTCCCCGATAACTTGTGTAGGAGGACGCACCTGAAACGATCCTTCCGTTCTTTAGGATGACTACGCCGCGTCCCCATTCCAGAAATTTCTCCTTGCTCTCAAAGGATGAGACAAAATCTCTGGTCACGGGATCCTGCATACAGAGGTCATACGTGTCTCCATCAATTGTTTTCATCTCATATCCGATGATACCAAACTCTTTGGAAAAACGCGCCCTTTGATCCAATAAGTACCGAATGTTAAACTGCGTGTCCTTCTTGATCGCATATCTTGTGATCCTCTTGGAATCTGGAAAGCACTCCTCGATCACTGCTGCCCACGCTTCATTTTGCGGAGTCATAATGATAAAACCCTCTGGCTTTGTCGCGACAAGCTCCTTGTCTGGCGCACCCGCATAAAATGCAAAGCAACCCACAAACGCCATGGCGGACTTCGGGTTCTCCAGATCCGTCACAAACACCTTTCCCATCACCTTCTGCAGGCAGGAGTAGATTAACGTCTCCTCCCAGCCTTCAAAAAGCTCTTGCACCTTGTCCGTATCCTCTAACACGTAAACCATGTTCTACCTCATTCACGCCAAGGAAATCCAATCCCTTGGCAAAATTATAATTGTCTAAACAGGTCTTTCTTTTTTAAGCCATTTTTCTTTGCATCCATGGGCCAGCTGGCATTTGCCGCAAAGATATACATGCCCCGCGGGAATTTATGGACGTCCGCGTACGTGTCGTCCATGGCCTTCCCTGCATTGATGGCCGCCGCAATCTTTTTCACGCCCTCCGCCATGTTCTTGGAAGGACCGTTTTCGATGTTTTCCGATCGCATCATCATTTTTAGCATTTCGCCGGCACCGATGGCCAGACCGCCGCAATACTGCGAACCGCAGGCTTCGCTCCAGGTCTTCATAATGCTGAGCAAATGCTTGATCTGCTTGCTCTCATAGAGTCCCATGTTTGCCACGACGTAAATCTTCTTTCCTGCCGCCTTTCCGCTCTTTTCCAGCATCTCCATGATGCGAAGCGGTGCGGAAGGCACGCCATCCACGTAGAGCGGCATTCCCAGCACAAGCTTTTCAGCTGATAGCAACAGCTCCACAAGCTTTTCCGGATGCGCGAGATAAGAAGAAAGATTAATGATCTCCGCTTCCGTCTCCAACAGCGGAAGGATTCGTTTCATAAACTTCTTCGAGTTCGCATTATCCGCCCTGAGACTGCAATTGAGCATCACAAGGCGCCCTGCTTCCATGGTCTCACTGACTTCTTGCTCCATGGTTCCACCGGCTCCCCCTACCTTGGCTTCGCTGGAGCCCTGCGCCGCAGGGCCATCGGCTCCCTCTATCTTGGCCTTACTGTCACTCGCATTTGCCTGCATCGGGGCCTCAAGCTCCTCAAAGGTGATGCTCTTTATTTCCGCATGGAAATTTCTGCAGGCTGCTTCCACGTATCCGCGCGCCTTCGCCTGATCCTCCTCCGTCAGCTCTGCGCCCCTGAAAATAAAGGACATGGGCTTATTCTCGGGATATCTTTTTTTATGGTGCATCTCACCCTCATAGACTTCAAAGTAGGGAGAAACCCACCCGATGCTCCTGTCGAAAATGTTTTTCACAAAGCTACTAAGGCCCCCATAGGTATAACGGCTGATCACAACCACTTCATCCGCATGATGGATCAGCGCGCCCATCTGGTCATATCCATCCTTGATCACGCACTCTCCCGGAGACTTCACCCAGCATCCAAAGCACCCGATGCACGGCTTGATCGTGCCATTGTCAGAAATCACTTTCCAACCGTCATATTTTGATGCAACCTTGCTCCATTCCTCTCCCGTCAGATCATGGATTACTAAATTCATGGCTTCCTCCTTGCGTCAACAGATCTTTTATATATTACGTTTCAAGATGATCTCCGCGTTTTCCGCCGCAGAAACCTTGCCATTATCTATGCAAAGATCATATCCTTCCTTCGGCCAAAGATATTTAAGTGAGGCCTCCGCAGATCCAGGGCATCTGTCTCCCCGCTCTTTTTCCCTCTGCCGTAAAACATCAATGTCGCAGACGACTTTTACCGTCAATGCGTTTGCTTCTTTTGCGGCATCAAGAAATGCCTCAAAAATCCTCTCGCTAGTGATCGCATGGTCCATAATGACGATTTTCCCAGCCCTTACCGCCTCTTTGAGATCGCGGCACATGGCTGGCATAATCTCAAAAACGTCATCCTCGTAAATGGTTTCTTTTGGATCCGTTATCATGTAATCGTCAATGGAAATAATGACGGATTCCTTGTTTTTTTCTCTAAGCCTTTTTTGCAACTCCTTAGAGAGCGTCGATTTCCCTGCTGAGGAAGGTCCGTTTAATAATATAACGTTATGCATGGCTCATTTTTACCCTTTGCCAATTCATTTTGCTCTATTCTACTGAGGCATTTTCTGGTTCAATTCATCCAGCAAATGTATCGTCTTAAATGCTTTATCACAGTGCTTGCACTGCCAGTCACAGTCATCCTTCTTTGCCTTCTTATGCAGGAGTTCCAATGTTTCTCCGCACATGGGGCAACTTACTTTTTCTTCCTTCCAAAGCTTTTTTAAGAATGCCAGAACCTCATTTCTGGAATTCATTTCCAGCTCCTTTAACGTAACTCTTTCCATATTTTTCTCCACTTCCTACGCGTCACATGTGTTTCCCAAAATCAATCTCCATTGTCTGATATTTCTCCGTCTCGTCAAGGAAGCTCCTTATGGCAGAAACGTCACTCTTCAACTCTTTTAAGCGATAAATCTTACTTCCGCCAAACGGTATCAAACACCGATAGAGACTGAGCGCCAAACTCTTTTCTTCCTCCGAAAAATGATAAAACTCCCTTACGATTTCCAACATGTCAAAAATCATTTTCAGTTCTTTTTTAAACTCGGGATGATGGGTTTCACGGAACAGATAATTCAATACGACCTCTTTTCCGCAAAGGTTAAAATCAATGACGCCGACAAACCTGTCCTGTTCATCAACCAAGAGATTCGTCGAATTCAAATCCCCTTGAAAAACTGACGTGGGAAGCTTATCGTATTGCTTTTTCAGCTCCTCCCTGTTCTCACTCCATCTACGAAAAATCCGCTCTGCCTGTTCATGGAATTCCTCAGGAAACTTGTCCACTTCTTTCTTCCAAGTGAGTGCATTTTCCGTCACCTCATCCATCTCGTCGCTGGGACAAAACGTACGAAATAAGCACCACGCCGACGGATACTCCGTGTAATCAAAATGCCGTTCGGCGACCTTCGCCGTCATCTGCCACATGGCCTTATAATAAATCTCATATGGCTTTCTTTGTGCTTTCGGCGCCTCAACCTGCCCGGCATTTTCTGGCTTTTGTGCAGTCTCTTCTTGCCCGGCATTCCCTGCCTTTTGTGCGGTCTCTTCTTGCCCGGCATCCTCTGCCTTTTTTGCGGTCTCTTCCTGCCCGGCATCCTCTGCCTTTTTTGCGGTCTCTTCCTGCCCGGCATCCTCTGTCTTTTTTGCGGATTCCGCCAGCTCCAACAGCCTGTCTTCCACTGGCGTATACGGTGCAAATTCCTCTGCGTAGGCCACGCACTTTCGCCCCTGATAGGACACGGACGGGAACTTGCCTTCCTTGTCCGTAATGATCCTTGGCGCATAATACCCAAGCTTTCGGTACTCCTCGACCGTCCGCTTCCAAACCTCTATCTTCTCCGGAAACGTGAAGTCATTATCCACGATCTTCAGCACGTATTTCTCGCCCGACGACGTTTTTCCTATGATCGATTCGCGAAAATCATCCTCATCGATCCCCGTGCTGATCCTTTGGCATACCTCCGCGGGGCCGTCAAAAAACAGATTCCAAATCTGCTCCGTTTCCATTTGTTTTTCCTGATTATCCATCTTTCCACCCTCGCGGTCATTCTGCACTAACTTTTTCGTTCGTTCCTTTTGCAGTCATACCGCGTTCTTTTTCACGTCCCTTTTAGATCACTCCGCGTTCTCTTTACGGAGATACTTGACGGGCACTTCCTTGGTGAGCCACACGCCGTTTACGGACTTATAAAACTTGAATCCGTCCCTGTGCATGTCGCCGCTTTGCACCAGATAGATTATGGGCTTGCCGTGCCTCTGCCCAACCTTCACGGCTGTCTCTCTTTCATGAGAGAGATGCACGTAAAGCCTTGACTTCGGGAGTAAGCCCTGAGCGTCAATGGATCCCGTATATTTTTCTCCGGTTCCGTGATATAAAACCTCCGGCGGAACGCACTCTTCCAGCTCCACGTCCACGGGAATGGAATGTCCCTGGTTTGCACGGATCAGCGTGTGATCCTCGTTGAACGAGTAACGCTGCTTATTGTCCGTCGCAACAATTTCCTCTAGCATTTCCGCGTTAAACGGGTTTGTCTTGGCTATCCCCTGGATCAGTTCCGCCACGTTCGCCCAACCATGCTCGTCCAAGGTGATCCCAATTTCCTCCGGCTTATGCCGCAGGATCAATGCTATGTATTTACTTATTTCCGTTAAACTCATTTTAATCCTCTTTTTCTTTACACAGTTCCATATATGCGAATCTGTCCGGGTCTTCTCCCATTTCGATCACGTGCTTTGGCATTTCTTTTCGGACAAATCCCAGTCTTTCATATAGGGCTATCGCTTTTCCGTTTTCAGGATGAGGATCCACCCACAGCGTTTCCGCACCATTCTTAAAAGCCTCTTTTATGGCATGGGTTAACGCTTTGGTTGCAATGCCGCGTCCCCTGGCAAACTGAAACAATTTTATGTCCATCGCCGCAGAGCGAATCGTTTCATCTATCCCATATGCAGTCTCACCACAATACTTACCATCTTCAAATATGGAATAGTGGTTGCTCTTAGGTCTGTCCAAAACGTATCCGTCCAACCATTCCCGCACGCCCTCTTCCGTTTCCTGCAATCCTCCGGGCCAGACATACTTCATGACGTCCGCATCCGCCCAAAGTCCTTGTATGTTCTTGACGTCATCATACGTTGATTCTCTAATTGTTATCATTAATCCTCCAAATACCTATCCATCTTCTCAACTAAATTGTACTGCATGGATCATTACAAACCGGAATGCGGATGGCACCGCGCAGACAAACCGGAATTTTTCAAATTCTTTGTTTTCCCCGCTTGTTTCGATGATACGCGAAAATACAGTTCTCCTTTGATTTCGCCGTCCTTTTTTCCCATTTCGCTGCGATAGTACGGCGAAAACGAAGTTTACCTTGGATTCCGCCGTTCCTTCTTCCTCGTTCGCCTATGAAAGCAACAATTTCTAGGTTTTCAGCCTATTTCGTTGCCTTCAGCATTCTGTCTCGCCTACGGAAGCAACAATTTCTAGGTTTTCAGCCTATTTTGTTGCCTTCTACTTTCTATTTTCGCCTACGGCAGCAACAATTTCTAGGTTTTCAGCCTATTTTGTTACCTTCTTCTTTCTATTTTCGCCTACGGAAGCAACAATTTCACAGTTTTCAGCCTATTTTGTTGCCTTCT
>JAEEGL010933032.1_pt1 | contig 36767 bp, 38 predicted proteins | sample 9134231 | NCBI WGS metagenome assembly JAEEGL01 (sample SAMN16246548, study PRJNA631951) | gut metagenome | biome: gut microbiome; feature: rumen; material: fiber-attached | host: Bos | place: Iran: Karaj | collected 2018-10 | reverse complement strand
TTATAAAAAAAGGCAATTTCTGAGAAGAAAAATACTTTATATATATGTAAGACTAAGACAGGGAAACAAAAATAAAAAACACAACGACTGAAGTTCTGATGCGAATAAGCAGTCAGACTTCGTAAACCGGGCTTTTTATACTCTCTCTTAATATCCTCGTGTTTATTTAATGTTGCTGATTTTCTTCAGCAACTTTTTATTTTTTGGGGATGGGGGTAAATGTAGTTCGGTTGTGAACTTAAATTACAAGAATCATGTTTTTATAAATATAGTGCAAATCTGTGTGAAATGATTTTTTCTTCAAGTTCTTTGTTGTTTTGTGAATTTATGCTAAAATTAAAATGACAAAGGAGTTTTATTATGGCTAAGGTTATTACGATTGGCAGTGCCACTATGGATGTTTTTGTAGAGTGTGATGATGCAAATATTGTATCTGTTTGCACAAAAGACAAGAGCAAAGATTTTATGAGCTATCCTTACGGTTCAAAAATTGATATTTCGGATTTTTCATCAAGAGTAGGCGGAGGCGGTATAAATACTGCCTGCAATCTTGCAAATCTCGGGTTTGATACCGCAGCAATTTTTAAAATCGGTGAAGATATTTATTCGGAAGGTATTTTGCACTTCTTAAAAAAACGTAAACTCAATCTTAAACATATTATTCAGAAAAAAGATACATCAACGGGTTTTTCAATAATATTGGTAAGCTTTCAGGGTGACAGAACAGTTCTTGCCCACAGGGGTGCTAACGCAGAAATCAGAAAAGAAGAAATTGATTTTGATGCTATAAAAGATGCTGAATTTATTTATGTTGCACCATTAAATGGGGAATCTAACGCAGTTATTGAACCACTTGTAGATTTTGCTCACAAGCATGACCTTGCAATATGTTTCAACGCAGGAACGACAAGTCTTAAAAAAGGGCGCAAACACCTTGATAAAATACTTAAATATGCTCACGTTGTCGTTATGAACAAAGAAGAAGCAATTATGGCGACCGGAATCCAAGTAAGACCTGATACAAAAACAGAAAAATTCTCAAAAGAAGTTGTTCACCCTGATATAAAAGAGATGCTCAGAACTCTTAAAGTACAGGAATATCAGGTTATTGTTATAACTGACGGAAACAAAGGTGCTTATGCTTGGGACGGCAAAAAGTATTATTTCTGCCCGACATTCCCATCTGATGTTGTATCAACTTTAGGTGCAGGTGATGCCTTTGCATCAACCTTCTGCGGAGCATTAAGTCGTACAAACTTGAATGTTGGATTATCTCTGATGTACGGTTCTGTTAACTCAGCAAGTGTTGTATCAGAGTTCGGTGCAACAGACGGATTGCTTACATTTGAAGAAATAGAAAAGCGCCTGAAATTAAATCCTGATTATACTTATTTGGAGTGCTAAATATAAACTCACCCCTTAATTAGAAGGGGTTCTCCTTATGATAAACAAATCATCGTCATCATTTGTATATATTGGCGGGTTAGATTGTGTATTTTTGTTTTTTGGCTCGTCTTTTATTTCATCCGATTCATTTTCCATTTTTTCTAATAACTCAAGTTCACGTTCTTGTTCTTCTTCAAGTGCTTGTTGAGTAATTTTTAGCCAATTATTTACCTTTTCTCTTTGTTTTTTATAAGCTTCTGTAGCCTCTTGTTCGTACTTAGCATATGAATTCAGGTTTTTCTTCTCAAAAACATCTAAAGTCATGCCTTTTTTAACTTTAAAATTTTTAAAAATTTCAATACTTTTTGCATCTTTAGCTTCTTTTTTGTCGATTGTTCCGCTATGGTCAGTATCAAATTTTGAAAACACTTCTTCAATTGATAAAGGTTTGTCGTAAAAAAATCCCATTTTCCGCTCCTCAAATATCTCATGTATTATGCATATAAAAAGTATTTATACTATGGAAAATTGCTATATTGTAAAGAGTTTGTTACAATAAGTTATTATGTATTCGCAATACTCACCTAACATGCTGAAAACGTTTGATGAATGTCCACGCAAGTTTGATTTCAGATACTTGCAGGATATTCAGATGCCTGTTAATGATGAAATTTTTGAATTTGGTAAAAATATTCATGCTCTTGCATCTTATTATTTGAGAAAGCAAAACATTGATAAAATGGAGCGGTCATTAACCCCAAATGAGCTTAATGTATGGAGTTATTTAAAATCGTCAAAATACTTTGCTTATGAAGTAATAAATACAGAATACAATCTTGCTGTAAAAATAGCTAATCACTACTTTGGGGGGCGGCTTGATGCACTGATGAAACACGAAAACAGATTTTATATACTGGATTATAAGACAGGAAATGCACCAAAAAATGCTAAGTACGATTATCAAACAATAATATACACACTTGCGGTAAAAGAATTTTTTAATAACAGTAATGTGACGTTTGTTTATCTTGATTTGCGAAACAAAGAAGAAGTTATTGTTGAATACAAGCCTGAACTGGAAAACGAATACAAAGAAATCCTAATTTCTGCCGCAAAAAAAATTGACAATTATGAACTTGCACCCAAAAAGCCAAATTGCAAATGCGAATACAGTTCAATATGCTTCTAATCTACGGTTAAATTTTTTCTTCTTTAGGAACAATGAAGTTTATTCCAAGCTTTTTTAATTTTGCAAGAACTACATCAGAAACTGATGGGAGCTCAATCTCTGTAGTTCTAAAGTTTCCGGGAATTTGAAGTTCATTGGTTAAATCTTTTATTTCGTTATATAAAAAAGTTCTTCCTTTGTTATCGCAAGATTTTATAAATATTCCTGCTCCAAAAGTGTTGCTTGTGATACTGTCAATTCTCATAATTAAATCCTTAATCGAAATTGTACTTTACACACTTATTCTAATACAAACAAATTTTTGAAACAATACAAAGTTTAGTATAAAACTAAAAGTTCTCATTATTTACTTTTCACAATTACATTTATTTTCCACATTACATTTATCCCCTAAAATTATATTTACCCCCTAAAAGAAAAAGTTGCTGAAGAAAATCAGCAACATTAAATAAACACGAGGATATTAAGAGAGAGTATAAAAAGCCCGGTTTATGAAGTCTGACTGCTTATTCGCATCAGAACTTCAGTCGTTGTGTTTTTTATTTTTGTTTCCCTGTCTTAGTCTTACATATATATAAAGTATTTTTCTTCTCAGAAATTGCCTTTTTTTATAAAAAAAATAAAAAATTGTAACAACCCTTAAAATAGTATCTAATAGAGATTTCAGGAATATATATTTTGATAATAAATAAGTTAAAACTTTATATACAAACACTTTACAGATATTTTATTTTTATGCTAATATATAGATATAGGTGTAAGTACGGGGTATTTTTATATACAAAAATAAATATTCATAAGTGTTTAAGCCGATAGTATAGGGATAGAGGAGAAGAATTTTGAGTCAGCAAAATATATTTTCAGACGGAAAAATTGTACCGGTTAACATCAGAGATGAGATGAAGAAATGCTACATCGACTACGCAATGTCAGTTATTGTCGGTCGTGCATTACCGGATGTAAGAGATGGTTTAAAACCTGTACACAGACGTATTTTATACGCAATGAACGAACTCGGCATGACTCCCGATAAACCGTTCAAAAAGTGCGCAAGAATTGTAGGTGAAGTATTAGGTAAATATCACCCGCATGGTGACAGTTCCGTTTATGAAGCTCTCGTTCGTCTGGCTCAGGATTTTAACACAAGATACTTAGTTGTTGACGGTCATGGAAACTTCGGTTCAGTTGATGGTGACGGAGCTGCTGCAATGCGTTATACAGAAGCACGTATGCATAAAATTACAACTTCCATGCTTGCAGATATTGATTGTGAAACAGTAGATTTTGAACCAAACTTTGACGGTTCTCTTGAAGAACCTTCCGTTCTTCCGGTAAGACTTCCCATGCTTTTATTGAACGGCTCATCAGGTATTGCAGTCGGCATGGCAACAAACGTTCCTCCTCATAACCTCAGAGAAGTTGTTGACGGTACTATAGCTTTGATTGACAATCCGCAGATTACGGTTCCGGAACTTATGGAATACATAAAAGGTCCTGACTTCCCGACAGCTGCAACAATTGTCGGTTTAAATGACATTAAGCAGGCTTACGAAACAGGCAGAGGTTCCATAAAAATGTCTGCAGTTGCTACAATTGAAGAAATACCCGGCGGTGCAGGCAGACAATCAAGAACAGCTATTATTGTTACCGAAATTCCTTATCAGGTTAACAAATCAATGCTTATTCAAAAAATTGCAGATTTGGTTAAAGAAAACAAAATTAACGGAATATCCGACCTTCGTGACGAATCAGACAGGGAAGGCATGAGAATCGTTATTGAACTTAAACGTGATGCAAAACCGGAAGTTGTTAAAAATAATTTATTCAAATACACTCAACTTTGCACAACCTTCGGATACAACATGGTCACACTTTGCGGCAAGCAGCCGAGACTTTTGAACCTGTACGAAGTTCTTAACGAATTTGTTGAGCACAGAGTTGAAATTGTTACAAGAAGAACAATTTACTACCTTAAAAAAGCAAAAATCCGTGCCCACATTTTGGCAGGTTTATTAATTGCGTTAGGTTCATTAGATGATGTTATTGAATTAATCAAAAAATCCAAAACTACAGACGATGCTAGGGTTGGATTAATGAGCAGATACGGTTTGGATGTTGATCAGGCTAATGCTATCTTAGAAATGCAATTAAGACGTTTAACAGGATTAGAGCAAGACAAAATTAAGACCGAATATGATGATTTAATTAAGAAAATTGCAGAATATGAAGAAATACTTGCTGACAGACAGAAAGTTCTTGATATTATTAAGGGTGAGCTTCTTGAAGACAGAGAAAAATATGGTGATGACAGAAAAACCCAAATTGTTCCTGAGCAGGGTGAAGTTACAATTGAGGACTTAACTCCAAATACTCCTATGGCGGTATTTATTACTCATCAGGGATACTTAAAGAGAATATCTCTTGATACATTTGAACGTCAAAATCGTGCTACAAGGGGTAAATCTGGAATTAAGACAAAAGATGATGATGACATTCAGCACTTCTTTACTGCAATGATGCATGACAAAGTACTGTTCTTCTCATCTAAGGGTATCGTTTACAGTCTGAATGTTTACGACTTCCCTGAAGGCGGACGTCAGTCAAAAGGACTTCCGATAGTTAACGTTCTTCCTATCGAACAGGGCGAACAAATTACTGCAGTAGTTCCGGTAAGCAATTTCTCTCACGATTTGAATCTTATCATGTTAACTCAAAAGGGTTACATTAAGAGAATTGAGCTTGATAATTTTGCTTCAATCAGAAGAAGCGGTATTATTGCAATATCACTGGAAGAAAATGACAGATTGAACTGGGTTAAACTTGCAAAAGGAAATGACGAAATAATTATCGGTACTTCCTGCGGTATGGCAATCAGATTCCCGATTGAAGACTTAAGACCACTCGGAAGAAGTGCAAGAGGTGTAACTTCTATGAAACTCAGAAGCGCAGATACAATTATCGGCTGTGACATTGTTCCTCGTGACTATGATGCAGACTTGCTTGTAGTAACATCTGACGGCTTCGGTAAACGTACAAAACTTTCTGAGTTCCGTACTCAAAACAGAGGCGGTATCGGTCTGATAGCTACCAAGTTTAAGTCAACTTCTTCAAGACTTGTTGCTTTAACAATCGTAGAAGAAAAAGATGAAATTATGCTTGTTACATCAAACGGTATTGTAACTCGTATCAAAGCAGGTGATATCTCTTGTCAGGGCAGACCTGCAACCGGTGTAAGAGCACAAAATCTGGTTGATAATGATACCGTAGCATCCGTTAACAAAATTGTTAATACTGATGAGGATGAAGACAGTCTTGCTCCTGAAGACAGCAGCACAAACGAAGAAATTAGTGTCGGCGAGCAAACCTCACTTATTGACAATACTGATATAGAAGAATAGTTTACATAAAACATAGAGAAGGGGATAAAAATCCCCTTCGTAAAATAAGAAGGAGTTAGTATGAAAAAATTTATTTTGGCTGCAACATTATTGTTATTCACGGCACTTGGTGCTAACGCAGAATTTTTAGGCGGTTTTATTTATAACGGAGCAACTACTCCGGGCGGCGGTTATACTACTGCAGCAGCTTCCAAACAAGGTGAATCTACCTGTAAGAACATTTGGTATATTGTAACTGTTGGCGATTGCTCAGTCAGAGCAGCTATGAAAAACGGAAATATAAGAACTCTGGCAGGCTATGATGTACACAGAGAAAACATCTTAGGCTTCCAAACTATTACAGTAAAAGCATGGGGCAATTAGAATATTAATTTAATAAAAAAAGATGTCCGAAAAAAACGGACATTTTTTTTAGTTAAAATTAAAAAAATATTTCTTTATTTAACTCCCTCAGAATTAGAACTTATACTTTCCCAAGGATAATTTAACATCTCAGAGAATTAGTTTAAGATATTTTGGGAATTTATATAATACAAAATCTCGGGGAGGTTTTATGCAAATAAGAATACTAATTGTAGAAGATCAAAAATTAATGCGAATCGGAATAAAATCGCTTTTTAATGATTATCCTGAAATGGAAATTGCAGGAGAAGCTGTCAATGGCAAAGAAGCCATTGAAAAAGCAAAACTTATAAAGCCTGACATTGTTCTTATGGATATAGGTTTGCCTGATATATCCGGAACAGAAGCAGCTAAACAAATTATTGAAAACAACGACAATATTAAAATCATTATTCTGACTTCTCATATCAATGAAACAGATTTGACATCATCTTTAAAAGCAGGTGCAAATGCTTATATTATAAAAGATATTAATACGGATTTTCTCATGAATGTTATAAGAATGGTTAAAGCAGGTGCTTTGTGGATTGATCCGAAAGTCGTACCTTTTATTCGTGATAAAAACGGTATTAATATACCCCAAAGACAGTTTTCCAGAAGTTCATTTAAACAAAATCATTCAAATCTGACACAAAGAGAATATGAAGTATTAAAACTTGTTGTTGACGGACAATCCAACAGCGAAATTGCAAAAACACTCACAATAAGCGAACATACTGCAAAAGCACATGTATGTAATATAATACAAAAACTGGTTGTTGATGACAGAACTCAGGCTGCCGTTAAAGCACTAAAAGAAGGTTTAATATAAATCTTTTAGTCATCCGATGCCAGACCGCCAATAATGCCGCCTATATGAGTTCCGGCAGCCGCTCCTCCAACAATTGTACCGGTTGAGCCAACTGCTGCGACAACTGCTGCCAGTCCGCCGGTTGCAACAGTTAAAGCTGCTAAAGCAGCACCGGCTAATGCACCGCCAAATATTCCCATAGCAGCACCTTTATCACCTTTAAATGCTACGTTTGCAGATTTTTCAAATGAATCTTGTTTTGTAGGTTCCTCGACTATACCTTCTTTTCTCATTTTGTTTGGTTGATTGTTTGTCATATAATTGCTGACCTTCACACCAATAGGATTTACGTTCATATACTGCTCCTTTTGTTATTAATATAAACCATGATATTATTTGAAAAATAATTGTCAATAAAAAACGAACCACATTACTATTATCAGGTTCGTTTTTTGAGTATTTTAAAACTTAAGCATCATCCTGTTTTTCTTTTCTGTCATCATTTCTTACAGATGATGCACTATCCCATAGTTCTTTAAGTTTATCCTTTATACCTATCCTTGAAAACCATTTATAAACAAATCTCTCTTCAAATCCGAGCCCACCGTTAAGTTTAAGACAATCTGTAGCAGAAAAAACAGCTTCAGATATTGATATTCTTATAAAAAAGTGTGGCTGCTGATACTTAGACAAATCCATCCAAATTTTTATATTATTATACTTAACAACGTTGACAGTCTTAATGTTGTGAGCATCTGATTGTTCCTGAATTATATAATTTTTAAAATTGTCTTCTAAATCTTTAAATGTAGTCATCCGTCTATACCTTTAATTATTTAAACTATGTATAGGAGCAGGAATTCTGCCGCCTCTTAATACAAAATCAGATGATGACAGTGTATTAACAGGCATAATTGGTGCTTCACCAAGAAGCCCTCCATATACTATCATATCACCAACATGTTTATTTGGTGCAGGAATAATTCTTACTGCTGTTGTTTTTTTATTTATCATACCAATAGCCATCTCATCTGCAATAATTCCGGATATTGTTGTCTCCGGTGTATCTCCCGGAATTGCAATCATGTCAAGTCCTACAGAACATACACAGGTCATCGCTTCAAGTTTGTCAAACGTTAAGTATCCATGCTTTGCAGCTTCTATCATGCCGGCATCTTCAGATACGGGAATAAACGCTCCCGAAAGACCACCCACATACGAGCTTGCCATGATTCCGCCTTTTTTCACTGCATCATTCAACATTGCAAGAGCAGCTGTTGTGCCGTGAGCTCCTGCATGCTCCAGCCCCATAGCCTGAAATATCTGAGCTACACTGTCACCTACTGCGGGTGTTGGTGCAAGAGATAAATCAACAACACCAAACGGAACCCCTAACTTATCCGCAAGTTTTCTTCCGATTAATTCTCCCGTTCCCGTAATTTTATATGCCGTTTGTTTAATTTTATTAGACAAAATGCCCAAATCAGCTTTTTTATCAATATTCATAACAGCGGCTCTCACGACACCCGGACCTGAAACACCAATATTTAAGGCACACTCAGGTTCACCATAGCCGCAGAAAGCACCCGCCATAAAAGGATTATCACCAACTGCATTACAAAATATTACCAGTTTTGCTGCTCCGATTCCGTCCTTGTCTGATGTTAAGTTTGCAGACTTTTTAATAATTTCTGCCATTTTATTAACGGCATCCATATTAATTCCGGCTTTTGAAGTTCCCACATTAACTGATGAACACAACCTTTCAGTTGAAGCCAATGCCTCGGGAATTGATTCGATAAGAGCCAAATCTCCTTGTGTAAATCCTTTTTCAACAAGTGCAGAATACCCCCCGATAAAATCAATGCCCAGATTTTTTGCAGAATCATCAAGAGTTTTTGCAATTTTAACATACTCTTTTTCTGTGCATGATTCACCTATCAGAGAAATTGGTGTTACTGCTATCCTTTTATTTACTATTGGTATAGAATAATCATTTTCTATATCATTTGCATACTGAACAAGATTAGCTGCATATTTATCGAGTTTATATTTTATCTTGTCACATACAGTATTTATTTGCTCAGACAAACAATCCCGTAAGCTGACAGAAAGTGTCACTGTTCTGATATCAAAATTATGCAGCTTCACCATGTTTATTGTTTCTAATATAAGATTTTCGTCAAAAATTGTCATAGATACAAACTAGTATATCATATTATTTAAACGTATGCATCAACATATATTATTTGAACACAGAATGTTGAGTTTTCGTTAATTAGAATGTAAAATGATTTTATGAAGATGTATTAACAAAGGATTGCGGAATGAGAAAGTTTTTAATTATATTATCAATGTTATTTATGCTGCCGGTTATGGCAGACGTAGTACCGTATTACATGCATTCAATACCAAAAAGTGCAATAGGTGTGTACCAGACTAAAGAGAGCCTGACAATATACTCCGAGCCGGATGCTGATGCTGAAGTAATCAAGAAAATGGATTTTTCATATAATCCTGAAACAATGCCGAATAATGTTTTTGCCCTTTTAATAAATGAACGGAAACTTGGTTTTATTTATGTTTCCGATATCGGAGATGATAATTGGGTAGAAATAATCTACGACAAAAAAACGGGTGCAAAAGGCTGGGTAACATCTGTTGACAGATTCCAGTTTTTACCCTGGATAAATTTTTACAATATGTATGGAAGGAAATACGGATTAAGACTTCTTAAAGATACCCCTGATGAAGCAGAAGTGCTGCATGCAAAAAGTGAAGATTTATCACAAAATATTGCCAAACTCAATTATGTAAAGTCAATAAAACTAACTAAATTATCAGGCAACTGGGCTTTAGTAACCGTATATGATTTAGACAGAATACCAAAAATGGGATATCTGAAATGGCGTAAAGAAGATGGCACAATATATGCCTTTCCTAATATAAAATAACCTTACAAGAGAATTTTTATTTTTTCATCTTAAGTTAATATACAGTATGAAAAAATTTATTGTATTATTACTTATTGCCGCAATTCCTGTTTTGGCATTTGAAGTTTATTCTCCGGAAGAATATGAATATAAATCTGCCGGAGATAAATTACTGTTTGTTGTAGATTATTCAAACAGTATGACTGAATATACAAACAACAGTACAAAAGTCAATCAGGTTAAAGAAATGATGTCATATATACTGCCAAAAATATCTGATAATACTAAGGTAGGACTCAGGGTTTACGGTCACACATGCAACATTGTTGCTTTTAATGCCTGCAGAAGTTCTGAACTTATTGTTCCGTTGGGATTCAATAATGCCGGAATTATTTCTTCAGAGTTAAACCGTTTACGTCCCAGAGGAATGACACCTATAACATACTCCCTCAAACAAGCTGTTAAAAAAGATTTTAACGGCCTTGACGGAATAAAACACATAATACTGCTCACTGACGGCGGAGAAAATTGTGATGAAAGTCCCTGTGATTATGCGATTGAACTAATTAAAAAAAGACGAGATATAAAAATTGACGTGATAGCATTTGATGTGCCTGATTCGGATGATTTAGCCCAGCTGCAATGTACTGCTGATGTCACAGGAGGAAATTTTAGCGAAGTCAAAACAAAAGCCGACTTATTCCATTCAATGGAAAATATGATTATGCCACATAAAAAAGAAGTGGAAGCAGTTATTGTTGAATAAAGATATAGTGTTAAACAGATTAATAGCGAAATAGACATTTTAATAATAATTATTATAATAATTACATGAGTAAAAAAGCATGGATTATTAGTTATATATTTATATTATTTGCAATACTATTCTTTGTTGCTTGCTTTGAATATTTATTATGGAATAACTGGAGCAAAATTATTGTTATAATTTTATTAATTTTGTATCCGATTATTTTATATAAAAGGTCGAAACCCATATATACATACAGTAGAGAACAAAATGTCATGTTCAGCTGTATATCTTTCTTTTTTATTTCTGTTTTTATATATTCTTTTACACAATTATTCTCTGAAAGAGATATACCTTATTTAATAGCAACTACCAAAAATCTTGATAAAGCTAACGAAATACAAAACTTTTTGACAACAAAAACAAGACCGACAGGAAGATGTATTGTAACTAATCAAAATGACGATTCAGAATATTACGGAATTACTATTGATACGAGTTCAATTACAAAAAAAGATTCTATACAAATTCAAGCGGATTTATTGGAAAGTCCGATTATGGATGATTCTATTAACATTGTACCTAACATTAAATCTACAAAAAATCGTAAAAAATTATTAGAACGATTTGAAAGCGAGTTAAGATGGATTATTTTAAATATAGATGGAATTGAAAGTGCAAGTGTTTTAATATATCTAAATGATAAAGATTTAAATTCACCTGATACAAAAATAAAAAAGGTCAGTGTTAATATTGAAACAAGAGAAGGAGCCGATTGTAAAAATATCCATACACAAATATATATGTTACTGGAACCAATTTTTGAAAACAAATCTTCTGCTGAGATTACAATATACAACCATACTCTTTTTCACAATGCAAAAAAAGAATACAAAAATAAAAATTATTTTAAAGCCTGGGAGTTGCTAGAAATATTAGAAACATTCAATTATGATGATATCCATCCTGATATCACAGCTCTGATAAAATTTATAGATACAGATGACAGAATAAAAAAATCACCAAACAACTATAAACTGTATATAGAACGAGGAGATTTAAAAAATGTACCACTCTGGTCTATGTTTTGCTGTGAATCTGCTTTTCTTTCCGACATCGAAAGTGCAATAGAAGATTATAATAAAGCACTTGAACTTAATCCGAAAGCATACGAAGTCTATGAAAAACGTGGTGATGCCTGGGCGGAAATAAATCACAATCCTGATAAAACGATTGGCACAAAAGCATTAAGATATCCCGAAGATGACGAACACGCAATTTCTGATTATAAAAAAGCGATTGAATACACCGGAGGTAATGACAAATTATATGAAAAACTGGGGGATTTGTATTCTGAAACTGAAATCAAATTAGAATATTATAATAAAATAAAAAATCCGTATTACGAATTTGAACAGGATTTAAAATATCCGATAAAAGTTAATCAATTTGATATGTTTTTTGATGAAACTTCCTATTGTCTGCCTTTTAAAATAGCAAATTGTTATGCTAAATCAGGAGAGTATGACAAAGCATTAGAAATATTGGACAAAATAAAAAAGAACAACAGATATTACCGGCAAACAAACAATTTAATATTTCTCTATAACTGGAAAGCAGGACACTACAGGACAGCACTCAAGAATGCTGACAACTGTTCCGTTTGGGTTTGCAAATTGGCAGGAATATTTTTCTAAAACGGTTCTGTATTATAAATATAAAAAAATGCCCTTTTAAGGACATTTTTTTATTATTAAATTTTAATAATGATTTATTTTGTAGTTTGTATAAACAAGCTTATTAAATCATTCAAAGCAGAATATTGTTTTTGATAGCTTTGAGATTGTTTTTCCAAAGACATTATTTGCTTTTTGTATTCCTGAATTGATGCCTGACATTCTCTTGCAGATATTTTCAGACTATCCTGAACCTGTTGTGCATCCTGCAATACACTTTTCATTGAAATACCAAGAGCTTCCATTGTCTGTTTAATAATCTGAGCACCGGTATGACGTGAAACCCCGCTTGGCAGCTGCGAAATTAATTTCTTTAATACTGCAATATTTGCCGGCATTTCAAAACTTTCTGCAGGACTGTCTGCAACCTGAACCTGTGGTGAAGGTTGTTCTGTAAAAAATGTATCTTTCTCATCTTCATCAAAGAAATTAGACTTTTTCTGCGGAATAACAGGTTCTGCAAAAATATCACTCTCAGTTGATGAAAATATATCATTATCCGTATCCACTGTATTTACCTCGTCTGATGTACCAAAATCTGTTTCTTCAGGTATTTCTATATTCTCAGCTTGTTTTTTCAAAGCTTCAACAATCTTTTTTCCTACACTTTCGCTATTCGGCATGATTGACTCCCTCATGTTTTGCTTTTAACAGTTCTCATTATATTTTAAACATGTAAAATTTCCAATAAAATGTTATGATTTGTTAAACTTTATTAAAACGACGAAAATGTAAAAACTAGAACATCATGTTGTTAAATTCCTGAATATCATCATAGTTAAACATGTGTATAAACGTATATAAAACTTTTGCAGAAAAGCGACTGGTTCCTATTTCAAGCATTTCCCTCAATGCTTCTCTGTTATTGGTAACAGACACAAGTGTCCTGTTATTTGCAAGGTTGTCATAATAATTTGCAACATTTACTATTTGGCTGAACTCTGATATATAATCATTTGATAATCCTTTAGGATATCCTGAACCGTCATTGTTTTCGTGATGTTCCAGTGCTACTTTTGCAATTGATTCAGGTAAATAAAATGTCTCTTTTATTATTTTATAGCCTATTGTTGTATGTGCAGTTAACTCCATTTCATTTGTTGATAAAATTGCTGACTCATCGTGAAGTTCCATTTTTGTTTTACCGATATCATGCAGCAAAGCAGCAAGAATCAGTTCGTCCATTGACCGCTGCGGAAGCTCCATTTTTTTGCCTATAAGACCGGATATTATTGCTACATTAAGCGGATGACAGAGTTGATATTCACCTAAAAATCTTACCGAAGAACCTTTTTCATGTTTTAATACACTTTTAAAAATCTCATTTTGAATAATATTAACCAATGACTGCATTTTAATTATTGCATCATCGTAATGTTCCTGAAGAATTAAATCAAGTATTTTTTTGTAGAAATATTTTATTTTTATCTGAGTTTCAAGTTTAAAACAAGACTCTCTGTTTATAACAGTTTCAAAGTCGTCAGGATCCAGTGACTCATAAGAAAAATTAAACAAACGTTGTTTTGTATGAGTGCTTTTTTCCTGATTTGCAGAAGAAGTTTCATTTTCATCTTCCTCCGTACTGCTTAAATCCTCAGCATATATATGAACATAGTTTTTAAGCATTATCAACTTGCCGGGTGTTAAAATCTCACCGGCTTCTAAAATTTTAGTCTTGTTTTCCGTAAATAAATCAAACGGAAGGACTTTATAGTTGCTAAGCTCACTAGTTTCTACAACACGCATACTTGAATTATAGCTGTTTTTCAAAAATTTTACATACTATATTTGGAGTATAACACTTTTTATCGTAACAAATCTGTATTTAAAAATATCAACCTTTTGATTGATGCAAATTAATAAAAATAAATATATATTATATTTGGGGAGAGGTAGGGGTAATTTCAAAAAATCCTTTATCACTCAAACAAATATGGTAAGTAAAAAATATAAAACCGGACGAGGAGAATAAAATGCTTAGAGCTTTGACGACTGCCGCAACAGGTATGATAGCACAACAAAACTATCTTGATGTTATAGCAAATAACGTTGCAAACGTTAATACAACAGGATATAAGCAATCAAGAATTGAATTTCAGGACTTGCTCTCACAAGCGGCAAGAACACCGGGTGCGTTAATGAACCAGGGAACATATCAGCCTGTCGGTATAGAAATCGGACTTGGTGTTAAAACAGCAGCTACCACAAGAGTCTTTACGCAAGGTGTTGCAATCTCAACCGGAAGACAGCTTGATATTGAAATTGAAGGCGACGGCTTCTTACAGGTTATGAAAGAGGACGGTTCTCTTGCATACACTCGTGACGGCTGTTTACAGGTCGATTCTCTCGGACAGTTATGTACAAATGACGGCCTTTTAATTCAGCCTTCCGTATCAATCCCTCGTGACGCAACAGAAATTACAATCACTCAGGACGGTAATATCTCTGTTACACTTCCGGGACAAACACAACAATCAACTGTCGGTTCGCTTCAGCTTGTTAAGTTCCAGAACCCTTCCGGTTTATTATCAATCGGACATAACCTGTATCAGGAAACTCAGGCATCAGGTAACCCGGTTCAGGATACTCCGGGACAAAACGGTTTAGGTCTTATCCAACAGGGTATGCTTGAAGGTTCTAACGTTCAGATTGTTGATGAACTTGTCGGTCTGATTAAAGCGGAACGTGCATTTGAATCAAATTCAAGACTGATTACCGCATCAAGTAACATCTTACAAGTTACCAATAATATGACATAGTCAGTATTTATATGCTGTAAGCAATTAATCTGCATAATTCTATCAGTATTTCAGGATATATTCCTATTATTACTGTAATAGCTGCACAAATGTATAATACAAATTTTTGGGAAAATGCCGGTTTCATTACAGGCAACAGCTCTTTATTATCACATTCATCAAATAAAGGCAGAAGTATTTTCAGATAATAGAACAGTGCGACCACAGTCAGAACCAGCAGCATAAGCAAAAACGGAATAAATATCAGCCCCGAATTTGCAATTGCGGTAAACAGGTATATCTTTGCTATAAATCCCGAAGTTATAGGAATACCTGCAAGTGCAATTATTGATATTGCATAGGCTCCGCATAATCCGCGGTTTTTATGAAAAATACCTTTAAAATCATTTACATACATAGAATTTTTATCACCATATATATTAAGAAAAGCAAATACAGAAATATTCATTACGGCATAACAAATCAGGTAAAAAATAACGGTAGAAAGGTTATAAACCGATACCAGTCCTGCCGTTAAAAATGCGTAAGAAGCATTTGCGGATGCTGAACATGCCAAAATAACCTTTACATTTTTTTCCCTTATTGCATAAGTATTTGCCCAAAGAGCGGTTACCAAAGACAGTATTGCTATTACAAAAGTCAGTTCAAAGCTGTTTCCCAAAGGAAAAACAATCAATCTGCATATTATACCGAACAGTGCCAGCTTTGGTATCGTGGATAAAAATGCCAGAACAGAAGATTCACACCCTTTATAAACATCAACAATCCAGTTTGCAAAAGGGAATACCGCAAGTTTTGATGCCAAACCCAAAACTATCATTACACATGCTATTGTATATATAACAGATGTTTCGTTATTTGTTATGTATTCATAAATATCAGAAAAATTTATTGAACCCGTTATTCCGTACAAATAAGAAACACCGAACAGAAAAACTCCGGTTGACAGTGCAGATGTAATTATATACTTAAATGCAGCTTCCTTTGAGTGATATCCTTTGGAAACCGAAATAAGAAAATAAGTAGAAAATCCCATCAACTCAAGTGAAACTAACAGAGTTAAAAAATCATTTGCGGAAACTATACACATACCGCCCAATAATGCCGTTAAAAATAATGCCTGAAAGGAATATGCATTACGTTTTATCGTTTTGACCAAATTTTTTGTAACCAAAATTACAAAAAATCCGCACATTAATATTAAAAACTCAAACAACAATGTATAGCTGTCAGACATAACAGCACCTCTTAATCCAAAGTATTGCGGCTCGGTCTGAACTGTCGTAAGCATTAATATTGATGAAAAAATTCCTATAATTGATATCAAACGGGCATATCTGTATTGTCTCGGAGATAAAAACATACTAAGTATTAATAAAAGCAATATAAGTGCCCCGAGTACAAATTGCGGTAATAATATATTAAATATGTCGTTTATCATTTCAATTCACCTCTATCCGATTAACCCGATAATCGCATTCGGATACAATCCAAATATTACCAGCCCTGCAAGAATTGATGCCAAAACAGTAAATTCATGCATTGATATGTCATTAACTTTTACATATTCTTCCTTCAAATCTCCGGTAAAGCTTTTATGAAGGAATTTGAGCATATAACAAGAGCTCAGTATCAGCAGCGGCAGTGAAAACAGTGCTGCAAATTTTATTACAACAGAAAGCTCTGATTGCATTGCACCAATTATAGTCAAAATTTCCCCGATGAACGGTGCAAAAAGAGGAACTCCTATTGATGCAAGAACAATTATTGATGCAAAACCGAATAATCTGGGCATTACTGTTGCAATTCCCGACAAATTATTTATATCTCTGTCCTTAAACCGTAAATAAACAATTCCGCAAATCATAAACAAGCCTGCTGTTACAAGTCCGTGTGCAACCATGTGGAATACACTTGCAGACAAACCGGTTTTTGTATTTGCAGCAAGCCCGAGCAAAATAAGCCCCATATTAGAGATACTTGAATATGCTACAATTCGCTTAATATCAGTTTGAGCATAGCATACAAAAGCCGTATATATAATATTTATCAGCGCAAGTATCGCCAAAATCGGTGCCAAAACTCTGAAAGAATACGGAAGCATTTCATAATTAAACCTGAAAATACCGTAAGCACCTGTTTTAAGTAATATACCCGCAAGAACCATACTGACAGGTGTCGGCGCATTTGTATGAGCATCGGGCAGCCAACTGTGCAGCGGTATTACCGGAAGTTTTACACCAAATCCCATTAACAGGAAAACCGCAATAAGAACCTGTATTCCTTTTGGAATCGTTCCTTCCGAAATGTCGGAAAATGTTGCGGACAATATTCCGTTTTCCGCATAGTTATAATAATGAAGAAGCAATATCCCCAAGAGCATAAACATACTGCCCAAAAATGTAAATAAAATAAACTTCATTGCAGATTTTTTAGCATCAACGTCGTATATACCGTTATCATCCGTTCTCCATTTGCCGCCGATAAGAAAATATGCCGGAATCATTTCCAATTCCCAGAAAAGGAAAAACAAAAACATATCTCCCGAAGTAAAAATTCCCAATATAGCCGACATTAAAAGAAATAGCATTGAATAATAAAACTTATGGTTTTTTCTTATATTAAATTTGCTTGAGATTGAAGCAAGCATAAATATAAATGACGTCAAAACACACATTATTATTGATATCGCATCTATCTTAAACAAAAGTTTAATTCCGAGCGACTGAATCCAGTCCATTCCGAATAAGTCTATTTTGCATATATACGGATTTGACGGACTAAAAAACAAAAGCATACACAATGAGTATAAGAAGTGAAAAACAAATACACTTTTTGCAAATCTCCGCACAAGAACCTCGTTAGAAGTAAAAAACGGTGAAAGCAGCAACACCGACACTAACATCGGTACAAATATCAAAATTGGTATTGATAATAATATATCCATAGTTCTCCTTTTATTACATTAACAAAAATTTATAACAACAGATTATCAGTACAAAAATAAGTGTTATTGTCCAAAATGCGTACAAATTATAATTTTGTACATTATGTTTTTGCATTAATTTATCTGTTTTTGAAATTGTTTTCATAAACCGGGCTGTTGTTTGCACAGCACCGTCCATTATATTTTTTTCAATCCATCCTACAAATCCGACAGCAAGTTTGGATATAAAAATAACAGGTTTATAATTTGAAAGAATATTTGTTTCTATCTTTTCGCAAAATAAGGTAAATCCTTTATACCATGCCGGTATGAACTCATAAGAGAGTTTTTGTATCAGCTGCGGAACCTGTAAATTTTCATACAAATTATTTTTTAACAACAATAATGCCAAGCAAGTTCCGCCGATTGCGGCAGCAAAAGGTTCCGACAGATTATATAACCCTCTGAACGGAAGATAAAAAATTATATTTGCAAACACAAGCAATATTAACGGTATAAACTCCGCTATATTTATATTTTTTGTCATAACAGATTTTCTGTATAAAATAATTGAAAATTTTGTTATATAGAATGCCGTCATAAAAGATATTAACAAGAAAAATAATTTATAAGGCAAAATATATTCAACCGAAAAATACATAAGCTCTTTTCCGCAAAGACCTGAGAATAAGATTCCTGCAAGACTCAGTGCAAAAATTATCACCAAAACAAAATTTGCATAAGAAAGCTTCTTGTCATCTTTCGGAATAAGCATGAAAAGTGATGATTTTATTATTGCATGTGCCGTCAGAAAGACAAGTGCGGCACTAATATTTCCCAAACCGATTGCTAAAAATATTAATCCTATATTTGCGGAGGTTGAATATGCCAAAAGTTTTTTCGGATGATTCTCAATACAGGCAAAAGCCGCACATAATAAAGCTGTAACAAAACCTATTATGACTAAAATTAACAATAATTTAGGATACAAAGTAAGCATTGGCATTAATTTAATAACCAAAAATACACCGGCTGTAACCATAGTAGCGGAGTGGAGCAAAGCACTAACCGGAATTTTTGCTTCCATTGCATCCTGCAGCCAAATATGAAACGGAAATTGTGCCGATTTTACCGCTGCAGCCAAAATAAACAAAATACATATTATGCAGTAACCCAAAGACGAAGCATCAACCGATAACAAAATAGAAATAGAATTTAAGTCTTCAAAAAACAATCCCGCAAAATCCGGATTTTCCGAATAAACATACATAAAGTATGATACCAGAATTATTCCTGCCATTAATGCGGTATCCCCGATTCTGTTTACCAAAAATACCCGTTTTGCAGCATCTGATTTGATAATATTTTTATAATCAAAACCAATAAGAAAATATGAAACAACTCCGACTAATTCCCAAAAAACGTACATTTGGAATAAATTCGGACTAAAAAGTAATCCTGCCATACTGAAATTAAATAAATTTAACAGTGCAAAAAATCTATAATTTTTTGATTCGTCTTTCATATATGAAATGGCAAAAAGCTGAACTGCAAAACTTATACCATATAAAATAACAGCAAATATTAAAGATTGTCTGTCAGCCTGTAATCCAAAATGTATAACAAAATTATTTACCTTAATAAAAGGATAAACAATTTCCACAGGATTTGTAACATGGATAAGAGCAACGGAAGAAACTACCATCCCCAGTAATGATGATAACAAAGTCAGAAAATATATTATTACTTTATTAACATACACAGAAAAGAACCTGCCCGCCATAATTATTAAAAACAACCATAACGGTATAAGTAATATTAAAGATATATTATCCAAAATTATTTCTGCCATTTATTATAACTCTCTGTACCTTTCAATGTTTTCACTTTTCTTCTTTTGGAACATAAGATAGAAAATATAAAGAGCAATCGCAAGTTCTACCGCACCGATTCCCGTATAGAACAGTGCTATTATATATCCGTCAAAACTTTCCGCTCCGCAATATGTTCCAAAAGTCACAAAATTTATATTAATTCCGGTTAACATAATCTCAATTGCTATAAGAACTTTTATAACATTCTGAGCAAGTATTGATCCCAATACACCAATCAGAAAAAGAACCAAACCAACAAATAAATAATGGTACATCGTTATTTCCATATTCATCAGGCTCCTTTCCTTTTAAAAACAGCAATTCCGGCGATTGTAACCGTAAGCAGCAAGCCCATAAGTTCAAATGCCCAAACATAATTTATAAATAACCCTTTTACAAACGATGAAATTACATCGTAGAAATTAACCTTCGGCAATTCCTGCAGAATAAAAGATTCCGGCTGTTTCATTAATGATATAACAACTGCATCTATGAAAAATAAAGTAAAAACAACCGCAAAAATTATAGCAAAGAAATTTATTGCAAATCCCTTTCCTGAATCGTCTTTTCCTGCCGAAAACATAATTGATATACCCAAAAGAACCGGCACTGCTATTCCATATATCGCAGCCTGAATTATTGCATTGTATTCAGAACCCAATACATAAAAAATTACTGCAGCCGTAAAAAATACCAAAACCGACCATAGTAGTGAATTTATTATCTTTTTTGAAAATACCGAAAACAGAGCAAAGAAAATAATCAGAGCTGCAGAAATATAAAAAATTACAGGGTTATTAATCATCTTCGCCCTCCTTCTTATATGTCAAAATAAGATTCTCTTTTGATTCACAGCCCAATTCGTATTCTTTTGTCATATTTATTGCCCCCCTTGGACAATAGTACATACAGTTTCCGCAAAAAATACATTTTTTCAAATCAAAAGAATATGAAACAACTTTACCTTCTTCATTTTTTTCATAACTTATTGCCCCCGAAGGACAAACTTTTTTGCACACACCGCAACCGATACAACAGTGTTCTCCTGTATTTGTATCTGCAACCATTTTGCCGCGAAACGCATCCGAAAGTTCTCTTTTTTTCTCCGGATATTCTAATGTTACCGGTTTCATAAAAAGATGTTTGAATACAGTAAAAAGTCCGTCTGCCAAAGCCTTCATCAAACACCTCCCATAATATATTTATATATTATTATACCAAATAGGTTAAGAATAGAAACCGGCAAAAGAAATGCCCATGAGAATTTTAACAAATCAAAAGAAGCAAGTCTTGGAAGCAATGCCCTTATCCAGATAATTACAAAAATTATAAAAGATGCTTTAAAAAATAACCAGAATGCCTGTTCGAAATAAACACAAATATTTGCCGCATTTGAATCACCCAATATCAGATAACTCAAATATGTTCCGAATGGAGAAAGATATCCTCCGAAAAATAAAATTGTAATAAATACTGCATTTGCAAAAAGCATTGCATATTCACTTAAATAAAATAACGCAAATCTCATTCCCGAATATTCCGTATTATATCCGCATATAAGCTCACTTTCAGCTTCCGGTAAATCAAACGGGCATCTGTTCAGCTCGGCAAGAATACATATAAACATAATTAAAAAACCGATAAAACATGGAATAAAAAACCATCCTGCCACACCCAGCCTTGAATACTGTGCAAGTGTAATTCCGGTAAGATTCATTGTGGAAGCCAAAACAATTACGGATAAAATAACAAAGCTTACAGGAAGTTCATAACTCAACACCTGAGCAATTCCTCTTAATGCACCGATAAGAGAATATTTGTTATTACTTGCCCACCCTGCAAGAAAAATACCCAATACAGGAAATGCCGCAAGAATCAGATATAAAATCACATTTGTTGAACTGTCTGCGAAAGTAAACTCCGCACTGTAAGGAATTATTCCCAAAACAGTCATTACGGGAACAAATACAAGAACAGGAGCCAGGTTAAACAAAAACCTGTCCGCTTTATCCGGTGTTATATTTTCTTTTATAAGCAGCTTAAAAGCATCGGCTAAAGTCTGAAGCAATCCCCAAAAACCTACTCTGTTCGGTCCCTTTCTCTGGGTAAACCAACCGAGCAATTTTCGTTCCGCAAGCACCAGAATTAAAACAACAACCAAAAGAGCCAAAGCTATTATGCAAAATGGGATTATATAGAAAGTTATGTTCCCGATAACATCGGGAATACTGTATCTTGATAAAAATTCCATATACAAATGATAGAGGTAATTCATGTTATTTATCCACCTCCGGTAAAATTATATCCAAAGAACCCGATATTGCTATTGCATCATTCAGATATTCACCAACCAGCAGTTTTCTCAGAAGATTAACAGAATAATAAGAACCCGTTCTCCATTTTAATCTGTACGGTTTATCATCTCCGGTTGATTTTATATAAACAGATGCCAAACCCCTCGGAGCTTCTATTTCATTATAATATTCTCCTTCGGGAAGTTTCAGATTTATAGGATTAATAAGATTTTGTTCTAATTTTTCTCCGTAAGTCAGAATATTTAAACCCTGCTCAATAATTTTTATACTCTCTTTAAGTTCAAGAATACGTGCTTTATACCTTGCCCACGAATCTTTACCTTCCAAAACAACCGGTTTAAATTTAAAACCTTCGTACAAATAATCCGTTGTCCTTATATCATACTCTATTCCTGATGCTCTCAGGTTAACTCCCGTTACGGCATAGTTAAAAGCAACATCCTGTTCAAGAATCCCCTTACCCTTTGTTCTTTTCAGGAAAATCGGATTATCCGTAATAATTTTTTCATAATCTTTAATTTTCTCAGGTAATATTTTAATAATATTTTCAATATCTTCAATATAATCTATATCTTTTCTTACACCGCCAAATACAAAGTAATTGTACATCATCCGCTGTCCGGTAAGTTTCTCAAAATATCGCAGAATCATTTCACGTTCTCTCATTGCATAAAAGAATGGTGAAACAGCACCCAAATCCATCAGGAAGGCACCTATCCAAAGCAGATGAGATGCGATTCTGTTTAATTCAAGAAGAATAACTCTTATTGTCTTTACTCTTTGTGACAATTCAACACCTTTTGCTTTCTCAACAGTTCTGCACAAAAGCTCGGAATAAAAACATCCTGCAAGATAATCTATTCTGTCTGCTGTCGGAAGATATTGAATATAGGTCATATTTTCCGCCATTTTTTCCATGCCGCGGTGAAGATAACCCACATCCGGCTCACAAGAAACAATTTTCTCGCCGTCAAGTTCAAGTATAAGCCTCAAAACACCGTGAGTTGACGGATGTTGAGGTCCCAAATTAAGTTTAAGAGTTTTCTTCATTGTCATTCCAAGCTAACCTCGTATCATCCGAAACATAATCTTTTCTGAGCGGATATCCGTCCCAGCTCTCAGGCATATAAAGCCGTTTAAGTTTGTCATTGTTCAAAAAATGTATTCCGAACATATCATATATTTCATTTTCATCTGCGACAGCGGAAGGAAAAATGTCTGTAACCGTTTCAGCTTCAGAGTTTGTTTTTATTGATATAAAAAGATTTTCGTCATTTTCTACTGAATACAACAAATATATAAGCTCAACCTCACCATTTGATAAGTCAACTGCAGTAATGGATTTAAGCATATCAAAAGACATTGATTTTGCGGACTCAATTGCACGATGAAGTCCGCCGGAAATAACTATTTTATCTCCTTCAAGTTTACAATCATCCAATGTATTTATAAATTCTTTAATCTCCATTCTCATCTCTCTTTTTAATCAATAAATCTTCTTTTTCCATCAAAATTGAAGAGTGTGAATTAACAAATTGTTTTCTGGTTAAAACTGATTCATTTTTAATTATTTTTTTCTGCAATTTTCTGACGGCATCAATAAGTGCTTCGGGCTTTGGCGGACACTGCGGCAAATAAATATCTACCGGAATAATTTTATCAATACCTCTTACAACAGAATACGAATTATCACAAAACATTCCGCCGCCGCATGTACAGGCACCCATAGCAATAACGTATTTCGGTTCAGCCATTTGTTCATACAACCTCAGAAGTACAGGTGCCATCTTATGAGTAATTGTACCGGCACAAATTAATAAATCTGCCTGTCTGGGAGAGCCTCTGAACACCTCTGAACCGAATCTGGCAATATCATTATCGGATGCTACGGTATGCATCATCTCAATCCCGCAGCATGATGTTGCAAAAGTCAACGGCCACAACGAATTTGCTCTTGACTGATTTAATATATAATCTATTGAGGTAACAAAAAAGTTCATTACACCCACCTCAACAATTTCTTTTTAATTGCAACAAACAATCCGAGCAAAAGCATAAGCACAAAAATAAATGTTTCAATAATGGCAAAAGCTCCCAATCCGTTAACATATACGGCAAAAGGATACAAAAAAATTGTTTCTATATCAAATATCAAAAACATTATTACATAATTAAAATACTTTATATCAAAATGTATTCTCGCATCATCAAACGGAGCAACACCACATTCATAAGTAGAATTTTTTGCTGCAGTTTTTTTATTGTACCCGCATATAAATCCGGCAACTATCATTGCTGCCGCAAACAATGCAGATAATATTACAAATATTGATAAACAAACTAATTCCTTCAACAAAAAACCCTCTGATTATATTCTACTAGAAAATATTTTGATATAATAGATATTATTATAGAATATTAAGAAATTTATATGCGACAACTGATTAAAAATTTTATATTAGTAATATTATTGAGTTTCGGTCTGAGTTCCGTAAATGCAGAACTCAGCGGTAATATTGATTATAGTATTCCGATAGATTACACAAAACTTAATGCTGCCGAACTAGAAGAAAACGCAAAAATTTATTACAGCAAAGCTATTGTTACAAAAAAACTTAATGATGACATGACAACTGCTCTGAACCTATATACAATGCTTTCAAACACAGTTCCCGACAATCCGGAGTATGCATTAAAACTTGGTAAATTGTATGACGTTCTTGGTAAAGACAGGCTTGCTAAAGGAAATTACTATCGGGCTATGGGCATAAATCAATCTAACCCTGAGCCATACTGTTATTTAGGTGACTTCTTCTATGACAGAGAACAATACAGAAAAGCCTTCAAATACTATAAAAAAGCCTATGATAACGGCTATTCGCTTCACTCTCACACACTTTGCAGAATAGACGAGCTCCAAAAGAAACTCTGTGATACAAAAAAATTATTTAATTTTTCTGATACACCCGATGATGTACCAAAAGAGATTATAACAGACGAAATTTGATACATATAAAAACCTTTTTGATTTTAAAAATATCTAATATATAATTGTATTGAACAAAAAATCCGAAAAATAAAATGACTGAAAATAAAGATAAAAAAACAATAGGAATACCCAGAGCAATATCTTATTACGGTAATTTTCCGTTCTATTACGGATACTTTACCGCATTAGGACTTAATATTGTTATATCGGATAAAACCACCAGCAAAATCATAAATGAGGGTGTTGAATGCGTTGTTTCTGATACCTGTCTGCCTATAAAAGTTTATGTAGGTCATGTACTTAATCTTCTTGAAAAAGGATGTGATACAATTTTCGTACCTTCACTGCAGTCATCTGCATACAAGGTTAATAATTGCAGTAAAATAAGAGGTTTGCCGGAAATTATCAGAAATGTCATTGACAAACCGTTTAAAATAATAGAACCGGTTATTGATAAAACCGAAGGTATTTCTTTTAAGGACTTTTGTTATCATATTGCACACGAATTTGATATTTATGACGAAGAATTAATAAATTGTGCCATTGGCTGCGGCTGGACTGTTTATAATAACTTTCACAACATGACAAGGCTTGGTATCAGTTACGAGACTGCTTTAAAAAATGCTATTGAAGGTAAAACCGTAAAAACTCCGGTAGAAGTTGTTAAGCCGCTATCTGTTGTAATTATGGCACACGGTTATAATCTTTTTGACGAAAGAATCTCGTTAAGGCTTATTAAAAAGCTTGAAAAACTGGGTGTAAAAACTTACACTTCACTTAATGTTTCACAAGAACAGGCACTACATGCAATTAAAGAACTCGGAGAAATTCAATATTGGGCTAATGAACTTGAACTGACGGGAACTGCTGCTCATTATATGCTTAAAGAGAAAGTTGACGGAATTATTGCTCTTTCTGCCTTCGGATGCGGACCGGACTCGCTGATGGTTGATGAGATTCAATACCATGCAAAACAAAGAAATATGCCTATGATTCATCTTACGATAGATGAACATACCGGTGAAGCAGGTTTTGTTACCAGAATTGAAGCTTTTGTGGATATGCTTATACGTAAACACCGCAAAAAACTGGAACGCAGTAATGTTATTAAAATACCCCAACAAATTCAGACAGAACAAGAAAAAACATTTGTTAAAGTTTAGTTTTTTTACCTGAACAATTTTTAGAATTACCATGCCGGCAGGTTTTGAGTGTTAACTTTTGTAACAATTGAGTTTCAAATTAGTCAATTCATGAAGTTTACATGTTTTTTATGCAGTAGTGTTTAGTAATTAAGCAAGGACTGTGTGTATGAAAATTTTATCATTAACCCCTGTCGGAATGAACAAAGAATTAAACCAAAACAGGCAATATTCCGGTAATTTATTTATTAACAATACACTTAAAGCGGACACCGTCAGTTTTAAATCAGGAAAGAAAAAAGCTGCTGCAGCAGCAAAAGACACTGTCAACAACATGTTTGGCGGATTTCTTGATAACCTTGGAGGCGATTTGGGTGCCAAAGTAAAAGAACTTATGTCAAATGATATAAGCAGACCGGTGTTTATGACAATGCTGGTTTCACTTGCCGCAACAGCAACTGACTTAATTTTAAATAAAAATAAAAATACTGGTGAAGTAAAGGAAATAGTTCAGCCGGAAGACAAATCTTCGGTAAATGACATTGAACAACCTGAGGACAACACAGTTGAAGCCAATGATAAAGCAGATGAAGCAAGTGAAAATACCAAAAAGAAAAGAGGCATTGTTACCCAGATGGGAGAAGAAGCATTTGTTGCAAAACTGCAAGAAATGGCTGATAAAGGATATACTCTTGCACAAATGGGAGAAGAACTCGGAGGACTTTCCATTTCTTCCGTAAGCAAATATATGAAACACTATAACATCCAAAAACAAGCAAGCACTGAAACAGAAGCAGGAAATGCTGCAGGTAAAAGAAAAACCAAAGAAGAAAAACTAAATGAATTTATAAATTCAAAGCCGTACAGACAGGAATATTTAAAAAGACTGAATGACTATCCTGATTTGCAACAACAATATAAAGCAGTATTAGCAAATGCTTTAGAGAATCCTAAAGATAAAAATGCAAAAGATGCACTTGAGGGCATGGAAAAAATATTTGAACATATTACGGGATTAAAACCTAAGTTCTGCAAAAATTATCTTGAAAAATTTAATACGCAATACGGAAAAGTTTTTGACAAAACAGCAATAATTTTTAACAACATTACTCCTGATAAAACTCTTCAGGAATATCTTGCAAACTTTATTGCCAATGAATATTCGGAAGAAACTTTGCAAAAATGGGTAGAGTATCCGGCTTTTACAATAGATGAACTAAATGATACCGAAGAATTGCCCAAAGCTAACAGAGAAAAAATTTATATGTTAAAGCAAAAAGGTAACTTCTCGTTTGAACTTGTTAAAAACGATAAATATAATAACTATGCTTATTTACTGCATTTTAAGGATAACCTTGAATTGACAAAAAAATTAAAAACAATATCTAATTTCCATGAAGCACTTTATGACAATATTTATCTGCATAAAGACAGAGGAAACAAAGTTCAGAGAAGTGTTGATATTCAGGAAGAACTGCAAAACAATCTGACAAAAGATAAAAATCTTGATTCAATATATAATCTGTTAAAATTCATTGCACCTGATGAAATGGAAAGTATTAACTATCAGACAGACCGATACATACCGGCAAATGAAGCAGACAAGGTAAATGCTTCCGTCAAAAGACAAATGGAAGAAATTATACGAAACTTAAACGTAAAAAATAATCCCAGATTACATGAACTTGAAAGTGTAATTAATGACAACGAACTGTTCAGAGATTTAATAGAAAACAACCACGCAAAGCTTAGATTTATCAGCCGCTTTGTACTCAATAATAAAGTTAAAGATAATGAGTTATATGAAAATTGTTGTTTCGCAATAAAAAATCTGGAAGAAGACTTGAACTACAAGCTGGAAAACGGATGTTTAATCTTCCCGTACACAATGAATGAAAGCTCAGCACCTTCATTCTATCTTGATAAAAGTGTTTTGGGCGATTATATAAAAATTACTCTTAATAATTTCGGACAAATTCATACAATGTTTGAAGATGTAAAAAGAAAAAGCAATTCTAAAAATTAGATTGTATATAAATTTTGAAATGTTTTAATTGTAACAGGAACAGAATAAATGCAAATATTACCAATCACAAACATTAATAATAAGAATCATAATTCAATATACTTCAAATCTAAATATCCAAAGATAGATTCTTTGCTCAGACCTGAAAGAATTGAAGAACAATTAAACAAACTCAGCAATTTCAATGATGAATCAAAGAAACTTCTTACGGGTTTAACCGCTGTTGCAGGTTCCCTGCTTGCAGAATTTGCAATTCTTACAGAAACAAATCAAGAAGTAAAAAATGTTGTTAACAGTATTCTTAAAGAATTGGAAATAGAAAATGTCGATGAAATTAAAGAAAAATTTTTGAACTTTATAAAACCGGCAAAACCGGAAGAAAACACCATTTCCAAAGAAGAACAAATTGATTACTCCCCTCTGTTTGAAGAAAAACCGGAAAGAAATACCTATCTTGCAATTACATCAAAATATTTTCCGAATCTGAACGAAAAATACGAAAATATGCTGATTAAATCAATTAAAGAACCTGAAAATGATTCAAATATGTTTAACCTTGATACATTGGAAAGTATTTTCGCCGTATTAACAAATGATGAGGGCTTAAAATACCGTAAAAGATACTTTGAAGCATTGGATAAAGATTACATTGACTGCCTGAACGGAATTTGTACAAACTATATCTCAACAATCAAAAACGGTGCTACTCCTATGCAGTATCTTGTATTACTTTCTAACGGAGCAATCTCGCCGGAAGAAATAAATAAATGGGCAAAGGCTGATTCGCTGAGTTTGGAACAATTTATGAAAATCAGTATTCTTGATGAAAAAGCAATATCAGCAATAGCAAAAATAGAAGAACAAAATAAAAATTTTAAAATTAAATATTTTAAACCGCTTGAATCAGAACGCAATGCAAAAAACTATGCATTTAAACTTGAATTTAATAATGACATCTCTTTAAGAGAAAAACTTACAATAATAAAACAGGTTCATGAAGCAATCTACGGACCTATTTATTTAAAAGCCGATGCAAAATTAGACAAAGATTTTATGCAGCAAGATATTCAGACAGAAATGGTTGATAATATACTAAAAGACAGATATATAGATGCTGTGTATAATTTTGTAAGATATATAAATCCTCCCGCATTAGAAGAACTGAATGTCAAACCTGAGGAAGTAAGATTCTTAGACAAGAATGACGAAAGATATCAAAAACTTAAACAAATCTGTACTGATGAAATCATGCACATGGATTTTGATTCTAACAGAATTAAATCTCTTTGCAATATTTTAAATAATAAAGATGTTTTTGGCGATATAATTACAACAAGACACGGAAAATTGAGATTTCTGACAAGAATTGTACTTAAAGAACCTGTAAGCAGAAAAAAACTTGCAAAAAAAACAGAAGAAAAAATGGAAATCCTGAAAAACGAATTAAGTTCTAAACTTGAATTGTGCAATATATTCTGCTACTTACATTCTATGGGTATGGCACCGCAATTTTACCTGAAAGACAGCGAACTTGGGAATTATCTTAAAGTCACACTCAATTCTGAGGGCAGTATTCATACTTTATATGAAGATATCAAAAAAGAAATCCGTGACCGAGAGTTAGCCGCAACCGAAAAAAAGGATAAGTAACAGTTATCTGTTTTGCTTTACATTTACCCCTTTTTATGGTCTAATAAAAGTAATGGGGAATAATATATTTTAAATTAAGGAGAGATTATGGCATCAGAAGAAAGAACATTTGTGGCTATTAAGCCGGATGGTGTAAAAAGAGGTTTAATCGGTAAAGTCATTCAACGTTTTGAAGATAAAGGTTTTAAAATTGTTGCAATGAAGTTATTACAGGTTACTCCGGAGCTTGCTGCAAAGCATTATGAGGAACACAAAGGAAAATCGTTCTATAACAGACTTATTTATTACATAACAAGCGCTCCTATTGTAGCAATGGTTATTGAAGGCTATAATGCCGTAGAAAGCGTTCGTCACACGGTAGGTGCGACAAGCCCGATGAATGCGGATGTAGGAACTATTCGTGCTGATTTTGCCCAAATTATGGAATACAATGTTGTTCATGCTTCTGATTCTCTTGCCAGTGCGGAAAGAGAAATCGCTATTTACTTTAAGCCCGAAGAAATATATGACAACTGGCAATCTATGTCTGAAATCATAGCCTATGATGAACAAAGGTATAATCAGCAAGGCATCTAGGGGGGGGTAAATATAAGGTAAATATAAGGTAAATAATAATTCAGATGTTTAAGGATTGATGCAAAAAAGGGCGGCATAAACCGCTCTTTTTTGTTGGCATTTGTGAATACAAAACTCTTTATTAACTTAGCATTCCGCACAAAAACCATATATATTTACCTCTCCTTTTGGGGTTGAGAAGATTATAAAATATGATAAAATGTTTATATAGATATATGTAGGTTTTTATATGGCTCTATCTCCGACAGGCACAAATTATAATAATGCATTTTTGCCTTCAGGCACCCTGAATTCAGGAGTGTCCGCTTCAAATAACAATTCAAAAACAAATGGCAGCAATAATTCTTATTATGCAAAAAAGGGCGAACCTATGTATATGAAGGAAATGGATGCCGATGATGACGGTGTCGTTACCTTTGATGAGTTTAAAGATTATTGCAAGGAAAAAGGTATTTCTACCAAAGAAATGACAAAAATGGTTCAGATGGCAGACTCATATCGTGAGTTGATGAACCAAACTCAAAAAAATGACAAAAAGAGTCCTATCGACACTCAGGTTAACGATTTATTAGATAAAATAAATTCTAAAAATGATAACAAGATTTATGCAGTACGCGGTGATGATAAATATAATGAAGCAATGGATTCAAACGGTGATGACAAAATCACCTACAAAGAATATATAGATTACTGCTTGGAACACGCTAAAACAAACGAACAAAAATCAAATACCAAAGTCGAATATACACAAAACGGAGAGTTTAAAACAACAAATGCCGGAAAAGCCGCCGGTGCATACGCACGAAGCGAATCACAACCCTTAAACAATATGTATGAATATATAGCTTAATGTTTTTATTTCTGTTAGTATAGTGAGAGTAAAGAGATAAAAAGGGATTGAAATGTCAGTATTTGATTTTTTTAGCTATGAGTTAATCCACGAAGATAAAAATACAGGAGCAAGAGCCGGCATTTTGCATACTCCGCACGGAGATATCGAAACACCTATTTTTATGCCTGTCGGTACAAATTCAACTGTTAAACTTCTGACAAACAATAATTTGTACGATACCGGAGCTCAGATTATTTTAGGTAATTCTTATCATTTGTATCTGAGAGCCGGACATAAGCTGATAGAAAAATTCGGCGGCATTCATGGCTGGATGAACTGGCAAAAGCCCGTACTTACCGATTCGGGCGGATTCCAGGTGTTTTCTTTGGCTCATTTAAGAAAAATTACCGAAGAAGGTGTTGAATTTAGAGATCCAAAAGACGGTAAAAAACATTTTATAAGCCCTGAAATATCAATGGAAATTCAGCAGGCAATCGGTGCCGATATAATTATGGCATTTGACTGGTGTGCTCCGTACGGCTGCGATTATGATACAGCTAAACAAGCAATGGAGATTACACACCGATGGCTCGACAGATGTATTAAAGCAAAAACAAGAGAAAATCAGGCACTATTTCCGATTTGTCAGGGAGCTTTTTATGATGATTTGAGAAAAGAAAGTGCAGCCTATGTTTCTGATATTGATGCCGTAGGCTATGCAATAGGCGGATTGAGTGTAGGTGAAGACAAAGAAACGATGAATCATTTTGTAGAGCTCACAGCTCCGCTTTTACCGCATAACAAGCCACGTTACTTAATGGGTGTGGGAACTCCGGAGGATTTACTTGACGGAATAAAACGGGGAATTGATATGTTTGACTGTGTTCTTCCGACCAGAAATGCCCGTCACGGTTCTTTCTTCACAATAAACGGCAAAGAACAAATCAAAAACGCAAAATACAGAGAAGATCCTCTGCCGCTGGATGAATTTTGTGATTGCTATACGTGCAAAAACCATTCAAGAGCATATATCAGACACCTGTATAAATGTGAAGAAGGCACAGGACAAGCTTTAATGTCGATACACAACATAAGATTCCTGCTCAACTTCGTTAAAGGATGCCGAAATGCAATTCTCGAAGACAGGTTTGAAGAATTTTACAGTGAAAACTATCCTAAACAGATAAATTAATGCGTTTTTTCTTTCTTTCAATGTTATCCAAAATGTTGAGTGATTCATATTTTGCCTCCGGAACAATTACAACATTATCAGGAATCAGAACTTCCTCATAGTGTTCCCTTAAAAAATCTTTCAGTTCATTCTGCGACATTTCGCATTTCCCGTTTTTAAACAGGTTTTTGAACACGTCATTAATAAGTACTATAATATTTTCCCTTGCGTATATTGCATCGGGTTTTGAGCCGTCACGTTTACCCCATACCGTTAAAAGAGGAATATTTATACCCTCCATTTCCGGCAGTTTGTCTTCTATACACAAAGCAATATTATTGAAAAGATTATGACTTTTTTCGACTTCTTTTATATTCTCTCCGCAACCTTCCCCCCAGCCTCCAAACAAACCTACATGTATATTTTCTTTTGCATTTTGCATCATATTCAGTATTTTATTCGTTATTTCCTGAAAAATCGCCGGCTTTGTAGCTTCTGCATCAGAATATATACTTGAATTTTCATGGAACATATTGTTTAACTTTTTTGCAAGTACAACACAACCGGTACAAGCATTTAAACCATCTGTATATATACTTCTTGTTTTTGCAACGGTTCTGCCGTGCAAATTGAATTCGCTCATATCAAATCCGTCTGCACACCTTTTAACTCTGCCGATTCTTGCAACATTATTTGTTACCGAATAGTTTGGTGTCAGGAACAGGGTAACTGTTTTTTGGGTACATTTAGGCATCATATTCTCCTTAGTAGTATTATAGAAAAACCGTAAATAATTTTTTTTGCTATAACATTTCCTGATTATGTTAACTTTTGTTACGAAAAATTTTAACCTTGAAATCGGAGAATTCTGAAAAACTTTATATACATGTATTTAAAAATACGTTTGAGCAGAAAGGAACGGTATTCACATGTCAGAATTAAGCGGAGTTGGTTTATTTACTGCAAATCTCAGCCCTGAGGAAAAAAGACAACACGGGGATGACGTTGGTGCATCCTTAGCATTTAATGGTCCATTTGCTGAATGGAATAATACTTATGGTGCCGGAACAACAATCTATGATGTAAAAGATCCGAATGCTATTACATAAAATTTCTGATATAATTCTTCTGTGGAAGAATTTAAGAAAATGTTATCGGGTGAGGAATATAATCCAAACTGCGATTATCTCAAAAACTTAAGAGCTAAAACAAGAGAGTTATTATGCAAATTTAACGGCGAATCGGACGATAAAATTCGCGAGGAGTTTTTGAATACACTTATCGGCAATATTGGCGATAAGTGCTTTATCACGCCTCCTTTTTTCTGCGATTACGGAAGGAATATTGAGTTTGGTGATAATGTGTATCTCAATGCAAACTGCACTGTTCTGGATTGTGCCAAAGTAAAAATTGGCAGTAATACTATGATAGGACCAAATGTTCAAATATACACCCCTGTTCATCCGCTTGAATACAGAAAAAGAAATTCGGGACTTGAAAGTGCAAAACCCATAACCATAGGTGAAAATTGCTGGCTTGGCGGCGGTTGCATAATTCTTCCAGGAATAAAAATAGGAAATGGATGTGTTATTGGTGCCGGTGCGGTTGTAACAAAAGATATTCCTGATAATGCCGTAGCAGTCAGTAATCCGGCAACGGTTATCAAAATAATTGAACAATAGGTTTTTGTTATTTTTAAGAAAAAGAACAAAATGAATATGTTCATGTTATATTATTCATGAAAGATAGTATAACTTTAATGGAAGCATTCGGCTTTCGAGTAGCCGAAGAAAGAAGGAAAAATGACAGTACCGGAAACAAAAAGTTTTCAGTTAGAGATTGGCGGAAAGACCGTCACCGTTGAAACAGGTAAGTATGCAAATTCAACCAACGGAAGCGTAACAGTAAGATGCGGCGACACAATGTTGTTCGTTCATTGCTGCGTTAGTAAAGAACCGAGAGTTGGTATAGACTTCTTCCCTTTACTTATTGATTATGAAGAAAGAATGTCTGCAATCGGACGTATCCCAGGCGGTTACAACCGTTCGGAAGGTAAAGCAAGCGACAAAGCTATTCTTATTTCACGTTTGATTGACAGACCGATTAGACCTCTGTTCCCTAAGGGATACAGAAATGATATTCAAATCGTAGCTCAGTTGTTTAGCTACGACCAGGAAAATCAACCTGACACATTAGCTATGTTAGGTGCTTCCTGTGCTTTAATGTTATCAGGCGCACCGTTTGAAGGACCTATAGGTGCAGTCAGGGTTTCAAAAGATGCTGACGGCAACCTGATTGCTAACCCGACACACAAACAAGCTGATAATTCAGATCTTGACATCGTTGTAGCAGGTACACATGATTCGGTTATCATGGTTGAGGCAGGCTGTAAATTCGTTACAGAAGACGATATTATGAATGCAGTTGAGTTCGCCCAAAACGAAATCAGAAAACAATGCGATGCTCAGTTAGAATTTGCTAAGGCTTGCGGTGTTGTTAAGGAAGAATTTGTTAATCCTTATGACACATCAGAGCTTGCAAAAATCATTGAAGATACTGCTCACGATATGATTTTTGATGCATATCACAACTTTGACAGAACTTATAGACAGGAAAAATTGGAAGAAGCTAAAAAGCTTGTTAAGGAAAAAGTTGAAGCTCTTCCGGATGATCACTATATCAAGCAAATTATTGAAGAAACAGGAATTGACTTTGTTGCAGAAGAATTCAAAAACGCAGAAAAACACATTATGCGTGCAATGATTCTTGATGAAGGTGTTAGAGCTGATGGCAGAAAACCAACCGAAGTTCGTCCTATATGGTGCGAAGTTGGTGTTATTCCGCGCGCTCACGGTTCAGCCGTATTTACAAGAGGTCAAACTCAGATTTTATCAGTCGCAACTCTTGCAGGTCCCGGTATGAAACAAGAGCTTGACGGTGTTGATCCTGAAACAGAAAAAACTTATATGCATAAATACATCTTCCCCGGATTCTCAGTTGGTGAAGTTAAACCGCTCAGAGGTCCCGGAAGACGTGAAGTAGGTCACGGAAACTTAGCAGAAAGAGCTAACGTTCCTGCACTTCCTTCTCAGGAAGAATTCGGATATACAATCCGTGTAACATCAGATGTACTTGAATCAAACGGTTCAACTTCAATGGGTTCAACTTGCGGTTCATCAATGGCATTAATGAATGCAGGTGTTCCTGTTAAATGTATGATAGGCGGTGTTGCAATGGGTATGATTACCGAACCGGGCAGAGAACCTGTTGTATTAACCGATATTCAGGGTATTGAGGACTTCCTAGGTGATATGGACTTCAAAGTAACCGGTAATGATGACGGTATCACAGCTCTTCAAATGGATATGAAGGCTAAAGGTATTGCAAATGATACTTTAAGAAGAGCTTTAGCTCAGGCTAAAGAAGGCAGACTTCATATCTTGGGTGAGATGAGAAAAGTTATTACAGAACCTGCTAAGGAACTTTCACCGTATGCTCCTGCAATTACAACAATGAACATTCCGGTTGAAGATATCGGAACAGTTATCGGACCGGGCGGCAAACAAATCAGAGCAATCATTGATGCATCAGGTGCAGAAATCGATATTCAGGATAACGGTGTTGTTACAATTACTTCTAACGACCAGGAAGGCGCTGCAATCGCTAAAAAAATGATTAACGATTTAACCTTCAAGCCTGAAGTCGGAATGGTTATCAAAGGTAAAGTTGTAAGAATTATTCCTATTGGTGCATTCGTAGAACTCGGCGGCGGAAAAGACGGTATGGTCCACATATCTCAAATCTGTCAGGAAAGAATCGAAACAATCGAACCTCACGTTAATATCGGCGACGAAGTAATCGTTAAGGTTATTAAAATCGACGATAAAGGCAGAATTAACCTTACAATCAAAGGTGTAACCGAAGA
>JAEEGL011498555.1_pt1 | contig 36768 bp, 30 predicted proteins | sample 9134231 | NCBI WGS metagenome assembly JAEEGL01 (sample SAMN16246548, study PRJNA631951) | gut metagenome | biome: gut microbiome; feature: rumen; material: fiber-attached | host: Bos | place: Iran: Karaj | collected 2018-10 | reverse complement strand
GGCTTTTCTGCGAATTATATTCAGAAAGTGAATCACTATTCCTATCTTAGGAGATTGACATGTATTGTAAATCAGTTTTAGATGTGTTAGAAAATACAGCTTCTAAATATCCTGACAGACTAGCCTTTGGCGATGTTAGCTCAGATATGACTTTTAAAGAAACAATTGAACGTTCCAAACTGGTAGGCTCATATCTCACTTCTTACGTCAAGAATGGCTCTCCTGTTGCTTTTTATATGGAAAAAAGCTGTCAGGGCGTATGCGGTATGTTTGGCGCTGTCTATGCAGGCGGGTTCTACAGTTTTATTGATGTCCGCCAGCCTGCTGCAAGAGCTGAGTCAGTTGTTTCAGTTCTTGAGCCTGCAGTGATCATCACTGATAACACTTTTGCCCAGCAGGCACATTCATTAAATGTTGACGTGCCGATCCTTAATATTGAAGAGATACTTGCTACAGCTTCTATTGATGAAGCAGCCCTTGCCGGAGCCCGCGCAGCAGCAAGAGATATAGATCCGCTATACGTCAACTTTACAAGTGGCAGTACCGGTGTGCCAAAGGGCGTAACAGTGTGCCATCGCAGCGTTATCGAATTTATCAGCTATTTCACAGATATCTTTAAGATCACTTGTGATGATATCCTTGGAAATCAGGCTCCATTTGATTTTGATGTATCTGTCAAAGATATCTACAGCGGTATCATGACCGGTGCCAAGGTTCAGATCATTCCAAGAGAGTATTTCAGCTCTCCTATGAACCTGATGGATTATATTGCAGATAAAAAGACTACCGTTCTTGTGTGGGCTGTAAGTGCCATGTGTTTTGTATCCATAATGAACGGTCTTGAATACAGGACTCCAGACACTCTGCGCCTTATCATGTTCAGCGGCGAGGTAATGCCTGTTAAACAGCTAAAAAAATGGCAGGCAAGTATTCCGAATGCCACTTATGTCAATCTCTACGGCCCTACTGAGATCACCTGCAACTGCACTTATCATGTATTGGACAGAGCTTATGAAGATTCTGAAGTCATTCCTGCCGGAAAGCCATTTCCAAATGAAGAAGTATTCCTGCTGGATGAAGAAGACAAGCTCATCGGAACTGATACTGTTGGTGTAACCGGTGAGATATGCGTATCAGGTACTTCTGTAGTTCTTGGATACTATAACGATCCAGAGCGCACAGCTGCTGCTTTTGTGCAGAATCCTCTACATAATAAGTATATTGATATCATCTACAGAACTGGTGACCTTGGAAAATATGATGCTGACGGAAATCTTATATATGTATCAAGAAAGGATTTTCAGATAAAGCATCTGGGACACCGCATCGAACTTGGCGAGATTGAAACTGCCGCAATGGCTCAGGATGGCGTATCAAGAGCCTGCTGCATTTATGATTTCAACAAGAAGCGAATCATCATGTTCTACACAGGGGATGCTGATAAAAGGCAGCTCACAGGCGCCCTCAAGGAAGTGCTCCCGCCTTTCATGATCCCTAATTCTTTCAAGCCTATTGAGGATATGCCCCTAAACAAAAACGGAAAGATAGACCGCAAGGCCTTGGAAAAGCTAATGTAAATAAAAAAAGTCAGAGGATTGTTTGTTCTCTGACTTTTTTAATGAGTCACTGGGGACGTATCAATCTGACTCATTGTATGCAATGAGTCAATCTGATACGTCCCCGGTGACTCACCTATTCTTGGAAAGCTTCATTGTAAGCGCAATCCTCTTCTTAGGAATGTCTACTTCAAGTACCTGTACATCAACGATATCACCTACGTTCAGGGCATCCAGTGGATGTTTGATGAATTTGTCTGTGATCTGAGATATATGTACAAGGCCATCCTGGTGAACACCTATATCTACAAATGCGCCAAAATCTACAAGGTTACGAACAGTTCCCTTTAAGATCATGCCAGGCTTTAAGTCTTTCATATCGAGTACATCGCTTCTAAGGATAGGTGCAGGCATGTTTTCACGTGGGTCACGAGATGGTTTCTCAAGCTCTGATACGATATCTGTAAGAGTGATCTCACCAATTCCCAGTTCCTCGGCAAGTTTCTTTTTATCCTTGATCCTCTGTGAAAGGCTTCCTGTTCCGCTTCCTGTCTGCTTGTTATCCTGTGGTTTTGAAGCTGGTATATCATCTTCAACTGCTGTAAAACCAGATCCTGCAAAGGCCGCTGCAAGTGCTGCGCCCATAGCAGTGTTGGTATTCTTGATAACAACAGGCTTTGGCTTATTCTTTTTAGGTGCCGGCTTTGACTTGGTTGCAGTCTTGGCTGACTGAGCTGCCTTCTTCTGAGCCTCTCTTACATCTTCCATGGTAATGCCCATCTTGTCCATGAGCTTTTCAGTAGCTTCATAGGATTCTGGATGCACGCTAGTTGCATCGAGTGGGTTAGAGCCATCCATTATACGCAGGAAACCTGCACACTGCTCATAAGCCTTAGGTCCGAGCTTTGGTACATTGAGAAGCTGGCTTCTCTCTGTGAATTTACCGTTAGCCTCTCTGTATTCTACGATATTTTTAGCTATTACCTTACTGATACCTGAAATGTATGTAAGAAGTGGTGCTGATGCTGTGTTAAGGTCAACACCCACCTTGTTTACGCAATCTTCTACTACACCGCCCAGAGTATCGCCAAGCTTTTTCTGGTTCATATCATGCTGATACTGGCCAACACCGATTGACTGTGGATCGATCTTTACAAGCTCTGCAAGCGGATCCTGAAGTCTTCTGGCGATTGATGCAGCACTTCTCTGTCCTACGTCAAACTGTGGGAACTCTTCTGTAGCAAGCTTACTTGCTGAATATACTGAAGCTCCGGCCTCATTTACGATCACGTACTGAACAGGCTTGTCCAGCTCATGTATAAGTTCAACGATAACCTGCTCTGACTCTCTTGATGCAGTACCGTTACCTACTGAGATCAGGTCGATGTCATACTTCTTGATGAGCTTTTTGAGCTCAGCCTTGGCTTCATCTACCTTGAACTGAGGTGCTGTAGGATAGATGACCTTGGTATCAAGGACTTTTCCTGTAGGATCAACTACTGCAAGCTTACATCCTGTACGGAAAGCAGGATCCCATCCAAGTACAGTCTTTCCTGCAATAGGAGGTGCCATAAGGAGCTGGTGAAGGTTTTTGCCAAATACTGCAATAGCACTGTCTTCTGCCTTTTCAGTCAGCTCATTTCTGATATCACGCTCAATTGCTGGTGCAATAAGTCTTTCATAGGCATCCTTTGTTACATTCTCAAGTACAGGAGTTGTAACAGGGTTGTCTGATGTAATAGTCTTTTTATTAAGATACTGTAGTATCTTATCAACAGGTGCGCTGATCTTGATGTTGAGGAATTTCTCAGCCTCACCTCTGTTGATGGCAAGTACTCTGTGACCAAGTACTTTTTTAACAGGCTCTTCGTATGCATAGTACATTTCGTATACGCTTTCAGCCTTTTCATCTTTGGCGCTACTTACCAGTACGCCTTCATCAAAAGTAACTTCTCGGATATATGTACGATGATCAGCATTATCTGAAATCTCTTCAGCAAGAATATCCATTGCTCCCTGAATAGCTTCAGGCACGTTCTTGACGCCTTTTTCCTCATCTACAAAAGGTGTAGCCTCTTCAACAAGTGTCTTAGTTGTCTCCTGAGCTCTGATGATATCTGCAAGTCCCTCGAGACCTTTTTCTCTGGCTACGCTTGCTCTTGTCTTACGCTTTGGTCTGTAAGGCAGGTAGAGATCATCCACTGCAACTATCGTCTCTGCAGCTTCAATCTTGGCTTTCAACTCGTCAGTCAGCTTGCCCTGTTCTTCAATGCTGGCAAGAACTGTAGCTTTTTTCTCCTCTAGTCCACGGAGATACTTAAGTCTCTCGTCAAGATTACGAAGAACCTCATCGTTTAATGATCCAGTAACCTCTTTACGATATCTGGAAATAAACGGAATTGTGTTACCTTCGTCAATAAGTTTGACAGCTGCTTCCACCTGCCACTTTTCAACTTTGAGTTCTTCTTTCAGTTTCAGAATAATGTCCATAAAAACTCCCTCTAACTGTTTGTTTAATGTAAGTGTGCATTAAAAACACCATGTTTATTATTATAGCATTAAAAAAGACTAAAAAACACCTAAACCTCGTTGAACTAACCTTATTCTAGTGGTAGTATTTAAGTTGACATAATCTACACTTAATTACCATAGACAGAAAGGTCCAATGGGGATGGATTCAAATAATAATTACAACAATAATCCTTGGAATAATAATCAGGATAACGATAACTATTTTTACAACAACTACAATTACAACAGAATGCATGACCCGGCTGAAAAGCACGTGATCATGGCTTCTCACGCACAGATGGCAGGGCTGTTGTCACTTCCACTGGCAATAACCGGTGTATTTGGATTTATTGCATCAGGAATTGGCATACTCTTCGCACTATTATCAAAGGGTACTCAGGAAAAACTGTTACCACAGGCGCGAAAAGGTATCATATACGGAACTATCGGTTTAGTATGTAACATAGCACTTATGGGATACATGATGTATCCGGTTATCACTCATCCAACTGAGTACATGACGATCGTCAACGAGTACTACGATGGTGATATGACCACAGTAGAGTTCATGGAGGAACTATCAGAGCTGTTAAACAGCAAATGATCATTGTTTCCACAAATGTGGGAAAGGAGGTCCTCTATGAGTCTGATCGGCGGAATATCCTATGGAATGCAGGGAACACCATACGCAACTGGCTATAGTTTTGATGCAATGTCAAAAACAGGTGCAGGCGCTGACGCTGAAAAAGCAAAGGGTGCCACACTTAATCCCGGCGAATCTGTAGAAAAAGCTCCCGGACGAAAGTCCTCTCCTGCTGAATGTGAGACCTGCAAGAACCGTAAATATCAGGATGGTTCTGACGAAATGGTCTCTTTCAAATCAGCTTCTCACATCTCTCCTGAAGCCGCACCTGCCAAGGTACGTGCCCATGAACAGGAACATGTAGTAAATGCTTATGAAAAAGCCAAGCAGAATAACGGCGAAGTCGTATCCTGCGGCGTAGCTATACACACATCTGTATGTCCGGAATGCGGACGTACCTATGTTTCTGGTGGTACAACAACCACACAGATCAAATATGCAAACGAGGAGAATCCTTATCAGAAAGATCTGAAATCCGCAGAAGCCGCTAATAAGTGGCTCGGCGCCAATATCAATCTTGCTGTATAAGACTATTAAACATGAACACTTTTAAGACATCTGCAGAATTAAAAGCAATAGCAAAAGAAAATTTGTTGGGACAATACACTACTACAATTGGAGCAACACTCCTGATACTGGCTATCACAATGCTGCTCAATTCAATAGTCACATTTGTAGTCAATCCTACAAACCTGATCACTCTTATAATTTATGAGATCGCTATCTTCATAATCGAGTTGCTGATGGGTGTATTTACATCCGGAAAGGCTTATCTATACCTAAACATCGTATATTCACAGCCTTCAACTGTTGGAGACATATTCTACAGTTTTTCCACACATCCGGACAAAGCCGTTGGCATACAGTTTGTATTTTCACTTTTTTCACTGATAGTCAACTTACCGATCACTATATATCTCAATTTCTATGCAGGACTTGGGTATAGCGAGATTGGTAATCTTCTTGTCATCATCAGCTGTGTAGGTGTCATTGCCTATATTTATGCTGTTCTTACATGGTCTCAGGCGTTTTATATCCTTCAGGATTTTCCTGACAGATCTGTAAAAGATATCCTGGCCACAAGCGCAAGGCTCATGAAGGGAAACAGGTTCAGACTTTTCTATATCTCTGTGAGCTTTATCCCACTTATGCTCTTATGCATGATAACTATGTTCATACCATTTTTATGGTTAAATTCCTACATTGAAGCAACTATGGCTGCCTTTTATCAGGACCTCATAGCTGTTACATCTGCCAACATGGCTCAGGAAAACAACAATTGATCATTAATTTTTTTAGATAAAAGAGGACTTATATTATGGATCTCATAGATGCTATCCGCAGTATCGATAAATCTCATGAGGATGACGTATTAAACCGTCTGACTACTGTTTGGGGCGAACAACTTGATAAAAATAATGTATTGCCGGAATATCCACGTCCACAGCTATCTCGTGACAGTTTTATCAACCTTAACGGATATTGGGAATATGCTTTTACTTCAAATGACTCTGACATGCCAGAGCAGATGGATGGCCAGATCCTGGTTCCTTTTTCACCGGAAAGCATGTTATCAGAGGTTGAACGCACTCTCCAGCCAGATGAATATTTATGGTACAAAAAAGAACTTCCTATACTGGATATGCCTGCACCGGGATGCAGACTTATCCTTCATTTTGGCGCTGTAGACCAGATCGCCACTGTATATCTGAATGGAAAAAAGGTAGCGCATCATGTAGGCGGATACATACCTTTCTCCGTAGACATCACTGATGAGCTCTACTCCGACAACAATATTCTGGTAGTCCGTGTCGAGGACTCAACAGATTCTTCATATCATAACAGAGGTAAGCAAAAGCTCCTCAGAGGCGGTATGTATTATACTGCTCAGAGTGGTATATGGCAGACTGTATGGATGGAGTGGGTTCCATCAACTTATATCACCAATCTGTATATAGCTCCTTCAGAAGATCTGACTACTCTGAATCTGACTGTATATCTGAACAATAATGACAAGCCTGTCACTGTTACTGTTTTTGATGATGAAGACATGATAAATACACAGACAGCAGCTGCTCCTCGTGATGCCAACGATGTATCAATGAAGCTCACCATTGCAGATGCCTGCCTATGGACACCGGATGACCCTCACCTGTATGATCTGGTAATTACCTGTGGCAAAGACACTGTCAGATCTTATTTTGCCATGAGATGGTTTTCTGTGGAAAAAGATGACAAGGGAATCGCAAGGTTCTGTCTAAATCACGAACCGTATTTCCTTAACGGAGTGCTGGATCAGGGATATTGGCCTGACGGACTCTATACTGCTCCTAATGACGAAGCGTTTATTTTTGATATAGAAGAAATGAAGCGTCTTGGATTTAATATGATGCGTAAGCATGCCAAGGTCGAGGCTGCAAGATGGTATTATCACTGCGACCGACTGGGCATGATAGTATGGCAGGATATGGTCAGCGGCGGAACCACTTATGCCAAGCCAGTGGTATCATATCTTCCAACACTCTTCCCTAAGATTTTTGGCAAGATGCATGATGGTCCTTCTCACTATCACATCTTCTCAAGAGACTCCGCAGAAGGAAGGCTTCAGTGGCTTGAAGAGATGCAGGAGACTATCAAGACCTTGATAAATGTACCTAGTATCGCAACCTGGGTGCTGTTCAATGAAGGTTGGGGCCAGTTTGATGCCAATGACGCAACCAAACTTGCTCTTAAGATGGATGACACTAGACCTATAGATCAGGCCAGCGGCTGGTTTGATCAGCATGGTGGAAATTTCTTGAGTAATCACAACTACTTCAGAAGACTTAAGGCTGAGAAAGATAAATTCGGAAGAGCCTTTGTTTATTCTGAGTTCGGAGGCCTTGCCTGCCACGTTGATGGTCACTCAAGTGTAGATAGGATCTACGGATACAAACGTTATGACACATTGGAAGAATTTAACGCTGCATATAAAGAGCTGATGGAAAAGAGCTATTTGCCACTTGGCGAAAAAGGCCTCAGCGGCGGCGTGTATACACAGGTCAGCGATGTTGAAGAGGAAGTAAACGGACTCCTGACTTATGACCGAAAGGTATGCAAAGTAAAAGAATAAAAGAGTAAAAGAGTCACTGGGGACGTATCATTTTGACTCATTGTGCACAATGAGTCAAAATGATACGTCCCCAGTGACTCACCGCCCCAGTGACTCTTTTTAATTCAGACTTTCTCAACTTCTCCGTCAAAGAGCATCTGCAGCTTGTTCCTTACATGAAGGAATGCAGGTATCAGGAAGATATCGGCAAATACCCACGCAAGAGGGCTTGCAAGAGATATTCCCGTGATGCCCATAAGCGGAACAAGTATCAGGGCTACAAGGACTCTTGCTATCATCTCACATACTCCTGCAAGAATTGCAAACATACTAAAGCCCATACCCTGTATCAGGAACCTGACAATATTTACAAATGCCAGAGGTATGTAGAATAGGCTATTCCAGAAGATAAAGGTCTCTGCATAGCCAATGACCACATCATCTGACTCACTGAGGAACAGACTGGCAATGGTGCCTCCTATAAAATGAAGCACAATGAAAGCTAGAATTGAATATACTACTCCAAGTTTAATTGCTGCCACCAGACCTGCGCTAAGGTGATCCAGCTTTTTGGCGCCAACATTTTGTCCACCGTAGGTTGCCATGGTAGAACCAAGAGCATCAAAAGGACAACAGAAAAACATTCCTACTCTTCCGGCTGCGGTTACTGCAGCTACTGCATCAGAGCCTTGTCCATTGATCGCAACCTGTAAGATAACGCTTCCAATTGCTGTAATGGAATACTGAAGGCCCATTGGAACGCCCATATTCAAAAGGATAAAGAAATGACTTTTATCAATCTCCCAGTCTTTTTTCTTAAGTCTAAGAAGCTCAACCTTTTTTACAATAAAGACAATACAGCAGATGCTTGAAACAGCCTGTGAAATAACAGTTGCAAGAGCTGCTCCAGTGACACCCATGTGAAAAACGAGAATGAACAACAGGTCCAGACCTATATTTACAAAAGATGCAATTACCAGGAATTCAACAGGGTGCTTACTATCTCCTAGCGCTCTGATGATACCTGACAAAAGGTTATACATGTAAATGATAGGTATGCCAAGGAATATCACAAATATGTAATCGTAAGCATAATCAAGTGATTCACTAGGTGTATCCATGGCAATCAGGATATTCCTGCAAAAGATGCTGACTAAAAGTGTCATGACCACGGCAAATGCAGAGCACAGCATGATGCTATGAGTCACGAACTTACGCATGCTATCATAGTCTTTTGCCCCAAATCGCTGAGCAATAGGGATTGCAAAACCACTACACACTCCCATGCAAAAGCCGATAACCATAAAATTGATAGCACCGGTGGAACCAACGCCTGCAAGTGCAAGTTTTCCAAGGCTCCTACCAACGATCATGGTATCAACAAGATTGTAGAACTGCTGGAACAAAAATCCGAATAACAGCGGGACCGAAAAGCCCAATATCAATTTCATTGGATTACCAACAGTCAGATCCTTTACAGTATTATTTTCCATTATTTATACCCGCATATTTCTCTTATCAAGCTTCTTACTAAGCTTCATGCCTATAAACTGCATTATCTGCACAAGGATAATAAGAAGAACTACAGTTACTAACATAACTACTGTTTCATATCTGTAATAACCATATCTGATAGCTATATCACCAAGACCGCCACCACCGACAGTTCCCGCCATAGCTGAATATCCAAGTATAGTACCCATTGCAATGGTACATCCAACTATAAGTGATGTACGTGCTTCTTTCATCATGACTTTCCAGATGATAGTCCAATTGCTGGCACCCATACTCTGTGCTGCTTCAATGACACCTCTGTCAACTTCGAGAAGTGATGATTCAACCATACGTGCAATAAATGGTGCGGCGCACAGTACAAGCGGAACGATTGTAGCTGTAGGGCCATAGCTCTTGCCGACTATCAGCTTAGTCAGCGGGATCACCATGATCAGTAATATCAAAAACGGGATACTTCTAACAATATTTACAATGAAGTCCATTACCTTATAAACAACTGTCATAGGCTTAAGTCCGTTTGGAGCAGTTACTACAAGGATAATGCCCATTGGTATTCCAAGGATATAGGCAAAAAGAGTTGACATAAGTGTCATATACAATGTCATCAGTGTGCCTTCTCCAAGCATTGATCCATATTCATTAAAAAAATCAGCCAACATAATTCTCTAATACCTCCACTTCCAGCTGTCTATCCTTAAGAAAAGCAAGCATAGAATCTGCAAGCTGTTCATCATCAGGAAGCTGTAATATCATCTGTCCTTTGGCAATACCACCAATATCTCTGGTATCAGCCAATAGAATATTTACTGGTGTCTTGAATTCCAAAACCATATTGGCAACAACAGGCTCAAAGGATGAGTTCTGTGAAAAGACTATTCTCACACACTTTTTACTACTCATGGATGCAACCTGAGAACTCTGTCCCTCAGGGAACACAAGCTTTTTAGCAGCTGCAGACTGAGGATTTGAGAATACATCCACTACATTGCCTGTCTCTGCAAGCTCTCCTCCGTCTATTATCGCTACCTTATTACAAATCTCCTCAACAACAGACATTGAATGAGTGATGATAACTATTGTGATACCATGTTTTTCATTGATCTCTTTAAGAAGTGCAAGGATTGATTTGGTAGTTGTTGGATCAAGAGCACTTGTAGCCTCATCACACAGCAGTATCTTAGGATTATTAGCAAGGGCTCTTGCTATAGCAACTCTCTGCTGCTGACCACCTGATAACTGTGCAGGATAGCTCTTGGCTTTATCAGCAAGTCCAACCTCTGTCAGTAATTCCATGGCTCTCTTTTTAGCTTTTTTTCTATCTACTCCTGCTATCTCCATTGGGAACATAACATTGCCGATAACATTTCTCTGCATGAGAAGATTGAAATGCTGGAATATCATTGCAATACTAAGTCTCTCTGCTCGCAGCTGAGCTGGAGACATGGCATTAAGATCATGTCCGTCTACATATACTGTTCCTGTAGTTGGTCTCTCCAAGAAATTAAGGCATCTTACAAGTGTTGATTTACCAGCTCCGGACATACCGATTATTCCGAATATATCGCCACGCATGATATCCAGATTGATATTTCTCAGAGCTTCAACATTATTATCTTTACCTTTAAAGGTCTTGCTGACATCAGCGACCTTGATTATAACGTCTGACGTACTTTCCATAAAAACTCCCTAAAACTGATATTAATAAAAAACTTGTGGGGCAAAAGGCCATTGTCCCACAAGTTAATATTATCACAGTAAAATATTTTTTTATACTGAATGATTAGACAAGTTTGCTTGATGCTATTTCTTTACTAAATAACGCTTTTTCAAGCCGTTGACCTGTTTACTCAGCAGCAAACATTGCTGTTGAAAGGTAACGGTCACCTGAGTCTGGAAGAAGAACTACAATGTTCTTACCCTTGTAATCTTCTCTCTTTGCAACTTCGATTGCTGCCCAAAGAGCTGCACCAGATGAGATACCTACAAGGATTCCTTCTGTCTTACCGAACTGAGCTCCCTTAGCAAATGCATCTTCATTTTTTACTCTGATGATCTCATCATAAATCTCTGTATTAAGTACCTTTGGTACGAAGCCTGCACCAATACCCTGGATCTTATGTGGACCTGGCTTTTCTCCTGAAAGAACAGGTGATGAATCAGGCTCAACAGCGATAACCTTAACGTTAGGATTCTTGGACTTTAAGAATTCACCAACACCTGTGATAGTACCACCTGTACCAACACCAGCGATGAATACATCAACCTGTCCGTCTGTATCTTCCCAGATCTCTGGTCCTGTTGTCTCTCTGTGTGCCTGTGAGTTTGCAGGGTTGTCAAACTGTCCAAGGATGATTGATCCTGGTGTGTTCTTCTGGAGCTCTTCAGCCTTAGCAATAGCACCTTTCATACCCTGTGCACCTTCTGTAAGAACAAGCTCAGCTCCATAAGCCTTAAGAAGTGTTCTTCTCTCAACTGACATTGTATCTGGAAGAGTAAGTACAGCCTTGTATCCCTTAGCAGCTGCGATTGCTGCAAGACCGATACCTGTATTTCCTGATGTAGGCTCAATGATTGTTGCGCCTGGCTTGATCTTGCCGCTCTTCTCAGCATCCTCGATCATTGCAAGTGCTACTCTATCCTTAACTGATCCAGCTGGATTTAAATACTCAAGCTTTGCAAGGATCTTTGCATCCTTAACGTCATTTGCCTTTGAAAAATTCTGTACTTCTAAAATAGGAGTCTTTCCAATTAACTGTGTTGAACTTGTTTTAATGTTTGCCATAGTTGTTTCTTCCCTTCGTATGTATTTTTTTGTTATTACTGTTTGTGTGTTACGTTTTGTGGATATTACTTTTTAATTAGCACCACTCTTGTGGTTCCTTGTATAAGCTTTTTCTTATTTCCTATTTCTTTACTAGGAAAAGTATGATTTGATTTTATATCCATTTTATCCGGTTGTCAATTACTTTTTCTAATACATTATTAAAAAATTTGTTATATGAAATATAATGGTTCGTTTACATATAAGAAATGGACTTTCCCTGTTTTTATATGTAGCAGCATGTTACGGCACCTAGTACAGATGTTTTAAAATAACAAGCCTTGCAGGGTCGCTGCAAGGCTTATTATTGAGTAATATAATATCATGTTAAAATTGGAAAATTATAGACTATCGTATTCTTCAATATGCTGATCAATCCTCAAAAGGAACAACTGCTCCATCATATGTATCTTCGATGAACTGCTTGATTTCATCAGACTTAAGAACTTCTACAAGAGCCTTAATGCCTTCGTTCTCTTCGTTGCCTTCCTTGACAGCGATAACATTAACGTATGTCTGAGCTGCTTCTGAATCGCTTGTCTCGTATGCAAGAGCATCCTTGCCTACTGAGAAACCAGCTTCAAGAGCATAGTTACCGTTAAGGACTACATATGCTACTTCACCAACTACTCTTGATACCTGAGCTGCTTCAAGTTCCTGAATCTTTACGTTGTAAGGATTCTCTTCGATATCATTAACTGTTGCTGTAAGACCTGCATCTGCTTTAAGCTTGATGATGCCGTTAGCTTCAAGAAGAAGGAGTGCTCTGGCTTCATTAGTTGTATCATTAGGAACTGCAATTACATCGCCATCAGCAATATCATCAAGTGATGTCTTTGTTCCTGGATAGATACCAAATGGCTCATAGTGGATACCACCGGCATTTACAAGATGTGTTCCCTTCTCTTCATTGAAGTTTTCAAGATATGGAATGTGCTGGAAGTAGTTAGCATCAAACTCACCGCTCTCAACAACAAGGTTTGGCTGAACGTAATCTTCAAATTCTGTAACTTCAAGTGTCCATCCCTGTTCTGCGAGAAGCTTGGCTGCTTCCTGTAAGATTTCAGCATGTGGTGTTGGAGAAGCTGCAACTGTGATTGTTCCCTTATCCTCTACTGTCTCTGCAACTTCAGATGTTTCTGTTGTAGCCTCTGCAGCTGCCTCTGTTGTAGCTGCTTCTGTTGTGTCTGCTGCTTCAGTCTGCTGAGATGTCTCTGTTGTGCTCTCTGCACTTGCGCTTCCGCATCCTGCAAGAGCTGATACTGTAAGTACTGCAACTGATGCGCTTGCAACTAATTTGTTAATAAAATTCTTCTTCATAATATTTTTCCTCCTCTGTATACCATTCTCAATAATGGCATGATCCTCACTCATTAATTTCGCTCCGAAAACGAAATTTATAATAAATAAATTACATCAAGTTCATCTTTTTGTACAATTCTAAAAAAGTAGAGCTGGTTATAATTTTAGACTATACCGAAATCAGATCATCATTATTTCTTTGAATATTCAAAGGTTTGGAGGAATTTTCTGGCTCTCTCAGTCTTTGGCGCAGTAAAGAATTCTTCAGGAGAAGCTTCTTCTACCAGCTCTCCGCCGTCGAGGAATAATATCCTGTCAGCAATAGCTCTGGCAAAAGACATTTCATGTGTAACAATGAGCATGGTCTTGCCTGACTGGGCAAGCTCAAGCATTGTCTGAAGAACTTCATGTACCATCTCAGGATCAAGCGCTGCTGTCACTTCATCAAAAAGCATAATCTCAGGATGCATGCATAGCGCTCTTACTATAGCAACTCTCTGCTTTTGTCCACCTGATAACTGTCTTGGAAAAGAGTCTTTTTTATCTGCAAGTCCAACTCGCTCAAGAAGAGTAATAGCCTCTTTTTCAACTTCAGCTTTTTTCCTCTTCTGGACTTTCATTGGTGCAAGGGTTATATTCTGAAGAACTGTCATATGTGGAAAAAGGTCATAGCTCTGGAATACCATACCAATCTTTTGTCTGATCTCAGAGAGATCTTTGGATCCCTGTACCACAGTCTGTTCATCAACATATATATTACCTGACTGGATATCCTCAAGGCCATTGATACATCTTAATAGTGTACTCTTACCACATCCGGATGGTCCGATTATAACTATTACTTCGCCGCTTTTAACTGTCAGGTCAAAGTCTTTTAATATGACATTATCTCCAAAAGCTTTATGCAAATGCTCTATTCTTAAAATCTCATTTTTACTGCTCATCTGTCACTCCATCTTTTTTCCAAATGCTTAGATAATAGGCTGATTGGCCAGCATACGATGAAATACATCATAAATACTGTAGCAAACATACCAAAAGCCGCATCCGGCGAAGTACGTCTGTTAGCTTCAATAATCTGCTGCGTAACTTTCAGCACTTCAACAATGCCGATCATCATAACAAGGCTCGTAGTCTTGATCATACGCGTTATCAGATTAATTGATAACGGTATGAGCCTTCTGAGCGTCTGCGGAAGTATGACATATCTATATGTCTGCAGCTTGCTAAGTCCAAGCGCCTCTGAACTCTCATACTGATGTTTTGGGATACTGATCAACGCACCTCGCACAAGGTCACCCATCTCAGCGGTTCCCCAAAAAGTAAATACTATAATAGCTGACACTTCAGCCTCTATATTGATTCCAAATACTCTTGTAGTTCCAAAATAAACAATAAACAAAAGAACCATCTGCGGCATGATCCTGACAATCTCAAGATACACTCTCATAACTGCTTTGATGATCTTGTTCTGCATCGTCATGAGTGCGCCTACAACAAGGCCCAGACCAATACTCAGTACAACGGATATAAGACTGATTCTTACTGCCACCCACAAACCATTGAGCATACGCAGGAAGTTGGTTCCTTTAAAAAGAAGTTCAATCCCCATAAGCTGCATAGCGAACCCTCCTCTCTATATATGTTCCAAGGAGAGACACCGGAAGCAGCATGATCAGGTAAAAGATTACCAGCAAGAACAATGCTTCAATCGTCTTATACTCAAGTCCAATAAGATCCTTAGCTGTAAACATCAGATCCATTAGGCTTATGGCAGAAAAAACACTGGTCTCTTTAAGCAGGAATATGATATTAGCCATGAATCCCGGAATGCTGATAGATACTGCCTGCGGCAATATGATATAGAAAAATACCTGGTATTTCTTCATTCCAAGGCTAAGCGCACTTTCGGACTGAATATCATCTATGGCACTAAGGCCACTTCTGAAAGTCTCAGTCATATAGCTGCCGCCTATAAGAGTCAGTCCCAATATTCCACAGGTCTGAGCTGTGATCCTGATACCAAGCTTCGGAAGACCGAAGTATAGAAAAAACAGCTGAACCAGGAGCGGAGTATTTCTAAATAATTCGATATATATTTTTACTATTAACTGAAGTATCGGCACCTTAAAATATAGAACAAGAGCACAGCCAAGACCCAGCGCTATTGAAAAAATAATGCCAAGCCAGCCTATCTTTACCGTAAGGCCGAGAGCTTCAACATAGAGCGGTATATACTCTCTTATTACATTCCAATTCATTTTATTTTCCTTCATCACATTAAAGCATTGCGGTGTAAATCATACCATTTTCATAGGAATATGTCTATAGATTCCAATCTAATGCCACAGAACAAAGAATGTCGCTTGCGACATTCTCGCGCCGAGCGCGGTTGCATTTATGCAACATTTACCTATCGCGCGAGTGCGCATCCTTAGCGGAGCGTTTTTTATATCATAGGAAAGCAATTTCCTATGATATAAAAACAGCGGAGCTGCTGTAACACAACTCCGCCTTTCCCCCTCTATATAATAATTGTTTCAAGGAAGCTCTGTATTCTCAACTACAAGTGTATCCTCATAGTCAGCACCATATGTGTCAAGAAGAGTTGCCTCATAATCAGCATGGAAGAAGTTCTCCTGTCCAAGTGTTACGAGTTCTTCGTTGAGCCAGCTAAGAAGTGTCTCGTTGCCCTTAGTTACGGCCGGTGCAATTGTATCTGCTGATCCAAGTGAAGGAATACCTACTTCGTAACCTTCATTCTCGATAGCGAAAGCAATTACTTCAGTATTATCATTTGCCCATGCGATACCATTTCTGTTCTCGAAAGCAGTCTTAGCTTCTGCATAAGCATCGTACTTCTGAAGCTTGATATCAGGATAGTTCTTCTCAAGATATGTCTCAGCTGTAGTACCGGAGATAACAATCACTTCATCATCAGCTGTCAGGTCATCAAGGCTTGTTACTACATTGTCATCATGAGATACAACACCAAGTGCAACATTCATGTAAGGAAGAGCAAAATCAACTTCTTCTGCTCTCTCTTCTGTTACAGTGAAGTTAGCAAGGATGATATCAACCTTACCTGTCTGAAGATACTCAATTCTGCTGGCTGCTTCTGTAGATACATAGTTGATCTCAACACCAAGGTCTTCACCAAGTCTCTCAGCAAGGTATACATCATATCCCTGATATTCACCATTTTCATCTACATAGCCAAATGGACTCTTGTCTGAAAATACTCCAATGTTGATAACTCCGCTTTCCTTGATCTCATCAAGTGTACGATAATTACCAGCCTTTTCCTCTGTAGCTGATGCTGTCTCTGTTGTTGCTTCTTCAACAGCAGCCTGCTCTGTAGCTGTCTTCTCTGTGCTTGTTGCTGCTTCTGTATTGCTGCATCCAACAAGTGCTCCTGCTACAAGCACTGCTGCTGAAGCGCCGGATACTAACTTTGTAAAAATATTCTTCTTCATAATATTTATCCTCCTCTGGATATTTCCTACTATATCTGTATGATTTGTAGGAATGTTGATAGTGAAGATTCTATACTCTAAATTGATAATAGTCAACACTTATTTCTATAAAATAATCTTATAGCCGGTTATCGGCAATGCTGATAACCGGCTATTAATAAGCATTCATATCAGAATAATCATATCAATCTACTTCATTACATTATCCTTATACTTCTTCAATAGTTCCACATACCTGCTGCCCAGAGAACTCAGATTACTTCCTGCTCTTTTGATGTATACCACTGACATAACTTCTTTATCATCCAATTTGATAGCCTTGTAGGAATTGCCATTCAGGTTCTCGCAGATGATTCCCGAGCATAGTGTATATCCATTTAATCCGATCATGAGATTGAGCATGGTTCCCCTGTCATTTACCCTGATGATCCTGTCATAGTAATATGTGCTGAGCACTTCTTCTGCAAAATAGAATGAATTGCGCTCACCCTGGTCAAAAGCAAGACATGGGTAATCCTGTAATTCCATAAAATTGATAACATCCTTAGAAGCCAGTGGATGTGTTGCTGACAGATATACATAGACATTGCAGTCAAAGAGTTTTTCATATACCAATGAGTTTTCTGTGATGATCTTGCTCAGAACGCTTCTGTTAAAGTCATCCAAAAACAATATACCTATCTCACTCTTAAAATTTTTAACATCATTGATAACATCAGCAGTTTTTGTCTCAGAAATATTAAACTCATACTTGTCCATCCCATAGCTGGAAATAAGATCAATAAAAGCCTGAACTGCAAATGTATAATGCTGGGTAGATACGCCAAATTTCTCTCTTTTATTTTTATTGATAAATTTATCTTCAAGCAGATTGTACTGTTCTGTTATCTGCCTGGCATAGCTCAGAAACTCCGCGCCTTCACTGGTGACATAAGCTCCCCTGTTAGTTCTCTCAAACAGTTCGACACCTATCTCATCTTCAAGATCATGTATCGCTCCTGACAGAGCCGGCTGTGATAGATAAAATTCTTTTGCCGCCTTATTTATTGATTTGCAGTCCGCTACTGCTATTACATACCTTATCTGTTGTAGTGTCATAATCTTCTCCTACTCTGCCTACATATCCTATTCCTACATTTGCCAATTAAAATGTATATCTGTACTCACACATAAAATGTGACTCATATTCCTTCGCCCTGGACGAACTCATGATGCATTCTCTCAAAAGCAAAACGCTTCAATTCACTAAATCTCTCTTCTGAAAGATCTGCGTCTCCCATTGGATAGTCTCTTCCCAATGACTCATACTTTGGGAGCCCCAGCTTGTGGTACTTTAAGAGCTCATATTCAACTGCTTTAAGCTTTATAAAATCAACAATCTTACCTATTTCCTCTTCTGAATCATTAACCCCAGGAATAACAGGCGTTCTGACCTTTATCTTCAAGAAAGGATATTTGCTCCTAACTCTAGATAGATTCTCAAGTATCTGCCTGTTAGAACCTCCTGTATTTTGAATATGCTTCTTCTCATCAAAACATTTCACATCCATTATGAGATAGTCTAAAAAAGATGCTGCTCTGTCAAAGGTCTCCCAAGGTACACATCCGCATGTCTCAATGGTCGTGTGGATATTTTGCTCTTTTGCCTTCTCCAAAATCGATACTGCAAAATCTCCTTGCATGAGAGGTTCACCGCCGGAAAGCGTGATGCCGCCTCCTGATGTATCAAAAAAGGCCTTATCCTTGAGTGCCTCATGCAATACCTCATCAACAGTCATCTCTTTTCCAATGACATGAAATGCCTTCGACGGGCATACCTTGTCAAAATCAGCTCCATCAATAGGCGCCTTCTCATTCCAATGAAGTATCCCTTCCCTGTCAAAAGAAGTACCAATGGTCTGCAACTTTTTGATACATTCCCTGCAGCCAATGCACTTTCCCTTAGTCCATCCCATCTCAATGTCAGCTCTCTGGGACTCAGGATTGCCGCACCATCTACATCTGAGTGGACAACCTTTTAAAAATACGACGGTTCGTATTCCCGGACCGTCGTGAATAGAAAAATTCTGTATATTAAAAACTATGCCGCTCTCCATATCAAGCTCCCAAGCTCTCATGCTCAGTTCGAAGTATGATATCATCCTGCAGTTCAGGTGTCAGCTGAACAAAGTAGGCACTATAACCTGCAACTCTTACCAAAAGGCTTCTGTAGTTCTCAGGCTCCTTCTGCGCTTTTAGAAGCGTATCTCTATTGATGATATTAAACTGGAGATGCCACAATTTAAGATCTCTCCAAGCCTTGATAAAGGCTATTACCTTCTCAGTGCCTTCCTCTCCTGAAACACTTGCAGGACTCAGCTTAACATTCAATAATCTTGAAGCTCTGTTGTAGTAGTCAGTATTTTTAGTATTATAGTTGGACAAAAGAACTGAAGTAGGGCCGTTAATATCAGCACCCTGTGAAGCTGATGCTCCATCTGACAGTGCAGCTCCTGCATATCTTCCGTTTGGAGTAGCTCCAATAACCTTACCAAATGGTACATTGGCTGACTGAGATACATATCTCAGATCCATGTTGATACCAAGTTCCTTTGAATGAGTCTGAGCAAAATCTACTGCAACTCTGTCTATTCTCTTGGCAATCACATCAACATACTCATCATTATTGCCATAAGATGGTGCATTCAGAAGTCTCTGCCTTACAATTTCAAAATCGGCAAAGTCAGCATCCAGTGCCTTAAGTACTTCATCCCATGTAAGAGTCTTATCTTCATATACATTCTTTTTGATTGCAGCCAGCGAATCTGCTGTAGTTCCAAATCCAATAAAATCAAAGAATCCTATATCAACGCCTCCATCAATCTTTTCACTATGGAGGTCTTTTCCATTTTTCATGCACAGCTTATGAAGGCTTGATCCAAGAGGAGTTGCAAAATGCTTGGCATGTACTTTATTTGCCACTGCCTGCTGTTTAAATGCAATCTTCAGGATTTCTTCTTCCTGTCTGATAAATGCATTTTCAAATTCTTCATAACTCTTAAATTCCTTTACATCACCAGTTTCAACTGTCAGAAGCTCATCGCCATACTTTCTCATGCGGCCATTGAACAGTGTCAGCTCTATTACAGAAGCCAGATTGATGAATGGGCAGGCTGTAGTAAATGTATCAAGATTTGGCATACGCACTTCTGTACATCCGGATACCGCATAGTCTCTTGCATTTGCAATATCAGCACCCTGCTTTACCAGTACTGGGATGACATCCTCATCATTGATCAGCTTTGGAAAGCCTGAGCCTTCCTTGATAGTCAGTGCTACTTCACGTAGGAATTCATCCGGTGAACTGGCATGGATACGGGCAGCAAGATCAGGATAGTTTAATGGAAATTCTCTTTTATTTTCCAAAAGGATGTAAGACAACTCATTGGTTGCATCATTACCGTCTTCGTCTACACCTCCGATAGTAACAGCTTCCCAGTGGGCATAACCTTCATTGAACTTAACTCCTGCAGGACTTACATAGAGGTCCTGATACTGAGCCATTCCAAGCCACATGCACTGGAACAGTTCCTTAGCTTCCTCTTTATTTATACGACCAGCTTCAAGATCCTTTTTGTAATATGGATACAGATACTGATCCATTCTTCCGTTAGAGATAGTAGCTCCGGTTTTCTGTTCAAGTCTGGAAAAAAGCTGTATGAACCACTGGCTCTGCAATGCTTCTCTAAAAGTCTCTGCCGGATATGCAGGAACTTTTTTGCATATTCTTGCTATCTCCAGAAGTTCAGCCTTTCTTACCTCATCCTCCTCTGCAAGTGCAAGCTGCTCAGCGGCCTTACTGTGCCTGTCAGCCCATAATATGATGGCATCGGACACAATAGTAATTGCTCTGTAAAAATCTTTTCTTGATACAGCTTCTTCACTTGTATCACCCTCAAGCTCCTTAAGATGCTGCTCGGCTTCTTCCTTGATACCTATAAATCCGACTTCAATTCCCTTTTTATAATCATGAACCCACTGAAGGGCAGATCTCATAGAAGATGTCTCATTAACAATGTATCTTGATGTAAAAAGATCTGATGGCTCATAAGTCAGTTTCAGGACATCTTCAGGAAGAGACTGTGAGAAGTCCTCGTAATATGTCTTTCCAGCCCAATATGGTGCAATTTCATTTTCAATTATCTCAACATCTTCCTCACTAATCTCGAAAGGAGACTCTGCCCTTGTTTTGGCCTGAGATACGAACTGATGTAAAAAGCATCCATCAAGCTCAGGATAAATAAGACCATACTTACCCTGTCCACCTACTCTTCCTGCAAGAAGCTGGTGATCATCTATAGAAACATCAATTTTGGAAGCAACGTTATATAGAGCTTTAGCCCATCTAAGTGTAAGATTTTCGCCTTCAGTCTCTTTGAAACTTTCAGTAAAATATCTTGCTCTCTGAACGTCAACTATAGACTTTGAATCTTTAAATGTATCGTATATTTTCTGGATTCTGCTGTCGGAATCCACATTTTCATTGATGTAAAAGACTACTTTTCCACCATTTTTTTCAATTCTTTCTTCTTGTGGTGATAATACCTTGCTCATATATAACTGCCTCCAAAACCTTTTTCTACATAAAATTATTTAAGATAAGCCTGCACTCTTTCGCTTTCTGCATAGGAACTATTTACATAATCAGCTATGTCATAACTCTCTGAAATAGCGTCGATACCTACAAGGAAGCTAATAGTATCATTAAGTGCATCTATATCCTCCTGCTGAGGAATTACTGAATATACATATTTAGGAAGGATTGCCACAACCTGCTCTGGTTCAAGTGAAAGATCCTCTGCTACTTTCTGAAGTGTTTCTTCATCCAGATCATCAAGTTCTGCAGCTGCTCTTGCATACTGTTCAAGTACTATCTCAACTATAAGTGGGTTATCCTGTGTAAATGCTTTTCTTGCTACGATAGTGTTAGTGCCTGCAAGACCTACATCACTGCCTTCAGCGATTATCTTAGCTGTGCCATTGTCAACAAGTCTTGTTACTGTTGGCTCCCAGATAGCTACTGCATCAACATCACCATTGGCAAGTACTGTAGCTGCATCACCTGCTGAAATGTTGACAAGCTCAATATCATCAATTGTCAGACCTTCAGCATTAAGGAATTTCTGAGTAAGATTATGTCCTGTTGAACCAATAACTGTTGCAATCTTCTTGCCCTTAAGGTCAGAAGCTGTCTCGATATCACTATCTGCTGCAACGAGTACTGCATATGAATCTGCTGCCTGTGCTGCTATTGCAACAACTTCGTTTTCCTGACCAGCTGCAATTGCTGATACTGTAGGTACATCACCGATAACACCAAAATCTGAATCTCCTGATGCAAGTGACTCATTCATTGGAGGGCCTGATTCAAAATCATTCCACACCACTTCTATTCCATACTCAGCAAGAGCTTCTTCGATATACCCCTTTTCTCTTGCCACGTACAGTGGAATAAATGATGCTGATGGCTGGATTGCAATATGTACCTCTGTAGCAGTGTATCCTGCTGCACTATCTTCTGCAGCGACTTCTACTGTTGACTCTTCAGAAGTTGCAGCCTCTTTTTCTTCAGCAATTTCTGTCTTAGATATTTCAGTAGTTGCTGCATCATTATTTTCTGCATTTGCAGTTCCGCATCCCATAAGTGCTACTGCAGTAAAAGCAAGTGTTACGATGGTTGAAACTAATTTCTTTTTCATAATTGATTCTCCTCTTCCTTTTATTTTTTTATAAAAGCCTCATAAATGGCTTGTTTTCTTCTTGTATCACTTTCATTTCTGTTTGAAGTAACAAGAATTTATACCTTCAAGAATACGCATTCTCAAAAAATCCGCTAGACGGATTTTAGTTATACATTGTTATAACAAAAACTTATATCGAATAATCTTCCTGTACTGCCGCCTCTTCGAAGAACTCTTCATACACTTTTTTTCGTATCTCCAGAAACTCATAGCTATTTCTGTTCCTTGGCTCCGGCAGCTCTATTTCAAATATCTTCTTTATCTTGCCAGGTCTTGAAGACAGTACTATCAGATGATTGGACAGATACACCGCTTCATCTATATCATGGGTGACCATGATCATGGTAGTATGAGAAGTCTTCTGGATACGCTTCAATTCGTTCTGCATGGAGATCTTGGTAAAAGTATCAAGGGCTCCAAAAGGCTCATCCAATAACAGAAGCGGAGGCGTATTGACCAGCGCCCTTGCTATTCCGCCTCTCTGAGCCATACCTCCTGATAATTGACGGGGATATGATTTCTCAAATCCCGCCAGACCCACAAGCTCGATATATTTTTTGACAAGGCTCTTTCTGTCCTCTTTATCAACACCGTCAAGGGCATAGCCCACATTCTGTTCAACTGTCAGCCATGGAAAAAGGCGATGCTCCTGAAATACTATGCCTATCTCTTTGCTGCAATGAGCAATCTTCTTACCACCAACTGTGATATTTCCTGTGTGATCATTATCAATTCCTGCAATTGCCCTAAGGAGGGTAGACTTACCACAGCCACTGGCTCCGACTATGCAGACAATCTCACCTTTTTTGACTTTAAAATTGATATCCTTAAGAGCATCAACTACCTGACCGTTTTCAGAGTATTGCTTGCTCACCTCATTAACTTCTACGTAATCTTCTATCTTTTCTATACTCATACTGTTCCCCATTCCTACCAGGTGATCACTTTTTTCTCAATTACTTTCAGCAGTGAATCCATGACTTTACCGATGATACCGATAGTGATCATTCCAATTATTACTATGTCAGTATTACCAAACTGTCTGGCATTCATGATCAGATATCCAAGGCCTGTTGTAGATGACACAAGCTCTGCAGCCACTACGCACATCCAACAGGAAGTGAGTCCTACCCTGAGTCCTGTGAAAATATTTGGAGCTGCTCCTGGTATTATCCTCAAGAATATCTGCTTTAACAGCGGAGTCTCCATCACATAGGAAACCTCTGCCAGTTTGGTATCAGCCTGCCTTATGCCATCGATCACATTAATGAGGATTGTAAAAAAGCCTCCTAAAAATATCAGGAATATCTTGCCGCTTTCTCCAATTCCAAACCACAAGATTACAAGCGGTATCCAGGCGATAGGTGGTATAGGCTTTAATATCTGTACAAGAAGCTGCGTAAGTCTATCCAGATGTCTGGATAAACCGATCAGTATCCCCAGCACAACTGCGCAGACAGAAGCAAGTACATATCCTTTAAGTACTCGAAACAGTGACACTAAAGCATTTTGTATGAGAGAACCGTTACTTAATAATTTGATAAATGTATGGAAAATCTTAGATGGTGATGGCATGATCACAGGATTGAGCTTACCTCCTGCATCCATTACAAACCAAAAAGAAATGATCAAGATGATCAGTAAAAAATATTCTATTATATTTCCAACTTTTTTGATCAATACATTATTCATGTGCAGTCTCCCACCCGCTTATTGCCATATTCAGCCATTTCTGCAATATCATCCGGAATAAGCGCTAAATAGAATTTCAGAGCAGCTCTTACGAAACTGCTCTGAAAAAGCCTGCACATATCATACCATTTAGATAGGATTAGTGGGTATATTTATTTCTTATATCTGGTTATTGAAAAGCCTTACAATTACTGTTTTTCCGCTATTTTTTGTAAAAAAACTTTTTTTAAACTGCCAGATCATGCTCTGTTCTTGCAATGATCTCATCCTGTACACCCGGATGAAGCCTTGTGAAGAATGCGCTAAAGCCTGCAACTCTTACAACCAGGTCAGCATGGTTCTCAGGATGGAGTCTTGCATCTCTAAGTACTGAAGCATCTACACAGTTGAACTGGATGTGGTTGCCGCCCTGATCAAAGTAGCCCTTAATAAGAGCTGATAATGCGGCATTACCTTCAGCATCCTTGAACTGAGCCGGATTGATCTTGACATTGAGGTGTGCGCTGTTATAAGCGATAGTATCAATTCCTGTTGCTGCAGATGATACAAGTACTGTAGGTCCGTTCACATCAGTACCAGGAGTTGCTGATACACTTCCGTCTGTTAATGTCTGCCTTGATTTTCTGCCGTTTGGAAGTGCTCCTGTAAGGAGGCCAAAGTAGTTGTGAGCACTCTTAGAATATGCATCCGGTTTGATGTACTTGCCAAAGTAGTTGCCTTTTGTCTCCTGCAGTATCTCATAAGTGGACTTATAGATCTTGCGCACAATTGCTTCAACGTACTCATCATTATTGCCGTGCTTTGGAGCTTTCTGAAGCTGCTTCTGAAGGATCTCATAGCCTTCAAAGTCTGCTCTTAATGCATCACGGAGCTGCTCAAGTGTAGCTGTCTTGTCATCAAATACAACTTTCTTGATAGCTGCCAATGAGTTAGCTGCATCAACTCCGCAGTTAACGACAAAAGCTGTTGCTACAAACTCTGCACCGTCATTCCACAGATCCTTACCACTTTCAAGACATCCGTCTGTAAGAGCTGATCTAAATGGAAGCGGGAACTGCTGACTGATAAGGAGGTGATATACATCTGCGATGTTTCTGTTGATCCTTATCAGCTTATCGTTCTGTTTTACATAAGCATCTACAATCTCATCAAAAGACTTAAACTCTGTAAAGTCTCCTGTATGTGCACCTATATCCAGTCCTGTAAGTGGATCTACACCGTTGTTGATAACAAGTTCAACGCCTTTTGCAAGGTTGTAGCCAGGCTGCATCAGATATGCTGTCTTATTTGGGATAGCTGTTGATACGCATCCATATACAGCTGATCTTCTGGCATCTTCAATAGTTGCTCCATATCTGCTGTAGGCATCAAGACTTCTCTCGATCAGGACGTTGGCATTCATGAACTGTGGCATGCCCACACCTGTACGGACTACTTCATAAGCCTTGCTTACAAATTCAGGCTTTAATTTATCATGATAGATAAGTGCAAGTGGTGGCTGTGGGAGCTGGAGATGTTTCTGAGCTTCAAGTATCAGATAATCAACTTCGCCTGTAGCATCTCTGCCATCCGGTGTGAGACCTCCGACATTGATTGTCTGAGCTGTATCACCTGAGTTACCAATATCCATGCTCTGACCATAGTAATAGTTGATATCATTGAGCTTGATAAAGAAGTTCTCAAGAAGGTATACAGCCTGTTCCCTGGTGATATCTCCATTTGCAATATCCTGCTGATAGAATGGTTCAAGTACCTGACCAAGATAACCCTGTGATACTCCACATCCCACCTGCTCTATCTCAGAAGCAAGGTGTGCAAAATAATGTGACTGAAGTGCTTCTCTAAAGTTAGTTGCAGGATTCTTTGGCACTCTGCTTGTAACATCAGCAATCTCAAGAAGTTCTGCCTTTCTTTCGTTATCTGTCTCTTTCTCAGCAAGCTCTTTTGCAAGTGCGCTATATCTCTCAGCGTATCTGATGATAGCCTTGGTCTCTATGATAACTGCTTCATAGAAATCAAACTTGTCACGATTTTCTTCCTTGATATCAAGGGCATCATAGCGCTCCTGTGCCTCATCAATTATTGCCTGAAGGCCCTTGGTGATAGCTCTCTCATAGTTAGAGTTACTAACTCCTGAAGGAGCTATTCCTGCCTCCTGAAAAGCACCTGCATCAACATAGTCAAATTCATTGTAGCCCCACTTTTTCTTGGAGATATCAGCAATTCTGTGATAGAGGCTTCTGTCTCTCCAATAATCATAGGTTTCTTTCACAAGTTCTTTTTTATCTTCAGGAATATCAAACTTATCATCATCCACAAGCCAGTCAGGATTCCACTCAGGATAGATATAGAATGCGCCAACCTCTTTTGCAAGACTTCCTACAAGGAGGTTGTCATCAATATAGATTGTCTTGTGATCCAGCAGATACTCAAAAAATCTTGCTCTCAGAATAGCCGGAGAATAATCTCTGTACTGTTCATAAACTACTTTTTGGAATTCAATCCTTTCAAAGTCGATTGTCTGCTTCAGATTGATAACCTGCTTTTTTAATTTCTCAAGTCTGTCATTATCTACTCTAAATAACTGTTTTGTCCCCATCTTTATATCCTCCATTATCCTACTAAGTCATGTTCTGTTCTTGCTATAATCTCATCCTGTACTCCCGGATGCAGTCTTGTGAAGAATGCACTAAAGCCTGCAACTCTTACTACAAGATCTCTATGCTGATCCGGATGAGCCTTGGCATCTTTCAAGACTTTGGCATCTACGCAGTTGAACTGTATGTGATTACCATTCTGATCAAAATAGCCTTTAATAAGGGCAAGCAATGCCTGGTTACCTTCTTCATCCTTGAACTGAGCAGGATTTAACTTAACATTGAGATGTCCTGAGTTAAATGCTATTGTATCGAGAGCGCCTGCTGCCGAAGAAACAAGTACTGTCGGTCCCTTAACATCTGTACCAGGTGTAGCTGATACGCTTCCATCTGTAAATGCGGTCTTGGCCTTTCTGCCATTTGGAGTAGCGCCGGAGAGCTGACCATAGTAGTTATAACCTGTCTTGGAATATGCATCAGGCTTACCATATTTGCCAAAGTAGTTGCCGCCTGCCTTCTGGAATGCATCAAATACTGTCTTATAAACTCTTCTTGCAATCTCTTCAGCATACTCATCGTTATTGCCATGCTTTGGAGCTCTCTGCAACAGCTTCTGGATGATCTCATATCCTTCGAAGTTGTTGTCCAGAGCTTCTTTGAGCTCAGCCAGTGTAATTGCCTTGTCCTCAAATACCACCTTCTTGATGGCTGCCAGAGAATTGGCTGCATCAATACCTGTGTTGAAGATAAGCGCTGTTGCTGCAAAATCAGCTCCGTCATTCCACATATCTACGCCTCTTTCAAGACATCCATCTGTAAGAGCTGATCTAAATGGGAGCTGTAGGAACTTACTGCAGTTGTACTGGTAGATCTCGCTTGTCTTATGAGCAAGTGCCACATTCCTCTCAGTCTGTTTTACAAAAGCATCATATACTTCTTCAAAGCTTTCGAACCTGGTGAAATCTCCTGTTTTTTCTCCAACCTCAAAACCTGTAAGCGGATCAACACCGTTGTTTATCACCAGTTCAAGTCCCTTTATAATGTTGTAGCCGGACTCCATCAGGTATGCTGTTTTACCCGGAATAGCTGTAGATACACATCCGTATACGCAGGATCTTCTTGCATCCTCAATTGATGCTCCATATCTGCTGTATGCATCAAGGCTTCGCTGGATCAGTACATTGGCATTCATGAACTGTGGCATACCGATTCCTGTACGTACCAGCTCAAATGCCTTATTAACAAATTCAGGCTTTAACTTATCGTGATAGATAAGGGCAAGAGGTGGCTGAGGAAGTCTTACTTCATGCTGTGCATCCAGTATCAGATAGTCTACACTTGCTGTAGCATCTCTTCCGTCAGGAGTATATCCTCCAACTGAGATAGTCTGAGCTGTATCGCCTGAATTGCTGACATCCATTCTCTGTCCATAGTAGTAGCTGATATCATTTAACTTGATAAAATAGTTCTCAAGAAGGAATGTAGCCTGTTCATCATCAATGATGCCTTCCCTGATGTCATGTTCATAATATGGCTGAAGTTCCTGTCCTAAAAATCCCTGAGAAACGCCGCATCCTACCTGCTCAAGCTCTATTGCAAGATGTACAAAATAGTGTGACTGAAGAGCTTCTCTAAAGGTTGTTGCAGGCTGTTCAGGAACCTTGGATGTAATCTCAGCAATCTCAAGGAGATTAGCTTTTCTGTCTGGATCACTTTCATTCCCAGCAAGTTCTTTAGCCAGTGCCGAGTATCTGTTTGCGTATCTTATAACTGCATTGGTTTCGATGATCACTGATTCATAGAAATCAAACTTATCTCTATTCTCAACTGTTACATCCAGTTCCTTATACTTTTGCTCTGCCTCTTCTACGATAGCTTTTAAGCCATACTTAACAGCTCGCTCATAGTTAGAGATACTTACTCCGGAAGGAGCATCTGTTCTATCTGAAAAAACACCTGCCTTAATGTACTCACTGTAATTGATGCCGAGGATCTTTTCAGAGAGCTCGTCCTCTTTTGGTCCAAGTCCTCTTGTATGCCAATAGTCATATGTATAATCGATCAGTTCCTTGTACTCATCAGGGATTTCAAATCTATCCTCTTCCTTGAGCCAGTCTGCTCTCCACTCAGGATAGATATAAAAAGCTCCGGGCTCGCCTGCAAGATTACCAACGATCAGGTTGTCGTCAATGAATATCTTTTTATGATCAAGGAGATATTCAAAAAATCTTGCCCTAAGGATAATTGGCGAATAATCTGCATACTGGTCATAAACTTTTTTAGCAAATTCAAGTCGCTCAAAATCAATCTTCTGCTTCTGATTTACCACCTGATCTCTTAGCTTTTTTAGTTTCTCATTATCAACTTTGATTGCTGCTGTTCCGCTCATGATTCCTCCTTTATACTGCTATTGTCTTTATCGTTTTATTGCTATTCCTGTTCTTAAAAGCTTCATCAATACGCGCTCTAAAAGCTTTTAATTCAATCTCATCTATACTTCCTATATCCCCAAGTTCATACTCTCTTCCCAAAATATCGTACTTGCCTGTTCCCAGCCTGTGATAAGGCATCAGCTCGTACTTTATTACATTTGGATGTGGCAGGATAAACTCCAGTATCCTGTCGATATCCTCTCTTGTATCATTGACACCCGGTATCAACGGAGTTCTTACTATGAACTTCTTATCTGGAAATGTCTTATAAGCTTTAGCCGCATTAGACAGGATCAGTGTGTTATCCACACCGGTCCATTCTTTATGCTTTTTGGCATCTATCATCTTGATGTCATGTATAACAGTATCCACATGCTCGAGCACCTTTCTGACAGATTCCCACTTAACATTAAGAGCTGTCTCGATTGCTGTGGAATATCCGTGCTGATGAGCCAGCTTATATAGCGCTGTGGAAAACTCCGGCTGCAGGAGCGGCTCTCCACCGCTTATAGTCAGTCCGCCATTATTCTTGCTGTAATATATGGCATCCTGGTCAACCTCTTCTATTACTTCCTGTGCTGTATACTCTTTGCCATAGTAAAAAATTGCTTCTGTGGGGCATAGCTTTATCACTTCATCCCCAATGCTGCCTTTAAAAGAAAGGTCTACGCTTACCTTATCTGTTTCCTGATTCCTTACAGCAAAGCCTTCCGGAAAAGGAGCTCTCAAACACCTTCCACAGGTCTTGCAGCCCATACACTCCTTAGGATCAAAAGCTATCTCCCTTGTAGGACATATACTCTCAGGATTACCGCACCACTTGCACCTGAGGGAGCACCCTTTTACAAAAACAGTCGTCCTGACTCCCGGGCCATCATGATAACAATAGTGCTGGATATTTATCACATTTCCTTTTGTATTCAATAAATCCAAATTACTGTTTGACATACTTGTCTCTCCTTAGATGCTATATGCATAGCTATCTATAGTAGATCTGAAGGATGAGACTACATTGGATCTGTATTCTTCAAATCTTCTGCTCTTTCTATCTCTTGGATGAGGCAGGTTGATATCGATTATCTCTTTGACGCTGCATGGACGGGTATCTAGTACCACTATCCTGTCGGAAAGATATACAGCTTCTTCAATGTCATGTGTGATCATAATCATCGTTGTCTTATTGTTAAGCCATATCTTCTCAAGCTCTTCCTGCATGCTGTATCTGGTGAGTGCATCCAGTGCTCCAAGTGGTTCATCCAATAGCAGGATCTCAGGCTCTCTAAGAAGGGCCCTTGCTATGGAAGCTCTCTGGGACATTCCACCTGAGAGCTGGCTTGGATAAGCTTTTTCAAAGCCTTCCAGATCAACTTTTTTAAGCACGTTTTTAACCAATGATGCAAACTGCTTTTTATCACCCTTGATACCAATCGTGAGATTTTCTTCAATAGTCAGCCATGGCAATAATCTGTGATCCTGAAAAACTACGCCCCTATCAAGTCCAGGCTTTTCTACCCTCTTGCCATTCAGGACGATGCTTCCTTCATAATCACGCTCAAGTCCTGTTATCAGTCTCAGTAGCGTTGTCTTACCGCATCCGGAAGGACCTATTATTGAGACAAACTCACCTTTATTGACATTAAAGCTGACATCCTCTATAGCTTTGACAGTTCTGCTCCTGTTTTTAAATTCCTTGGACACATTCTTGATGGCCAGTTTAATGGAATTATCTACGGAGCTGCTTTCTTCAACTTCTATTTCATCTACGATATTTCTATCAATTACTGCATCCATAAAATAATCTCCTTTATACTGCGTATTTCCATGAAAAGATCTTTTTCTCCAAAAGCTGTAACAATGCATCCAGCACCATTCCTATAAGTGCTATCACGATCATGAGAGCGATCAGTTTATCAGATCTTACAAAATCCTTGGCATTTAAAAGCGCATATCCAAGTCCTGTCAGTCCTCCAAGCATCTCTGCAGCAACTACTGCCTGCCATGCATTACCGATTGCAAGTCTAAGACCGGTAAAGATAATCGGTGCAGCAGATGGAAAAACGATTTTTGACAGGTATGTCCATCTGTTTAATTCCAGAACCTGTGACAGCTCTGTATATGACTTGGATACTTCTTTCATACCTCTTAGTGTGTTCAGGTAAACCGGAACCAGCACCGCTTTTGCTATGATCAGCTCTTTGGAAAATTCTCCGATACCAAACCACAGGATGATAAGCGGTATCCATGCAAGTGTAGCTATCTGTCTTATGACATTTACTATAGGCTCAAGGATCCTCTCAACAATCTTGCTAAGACCGCTGATGACTCCAAAGGCCATTCCTATGATTATCCCCCAGAAAGAACCAATCAGAACTCTTTTTCCACTAACGACTATGTCTATCCACAAGGTTCCGTTTTCCACCATCTCAAGGAACCCTTTTACTACCTTAAGAGGTGATGGCAGGATGACCTCATATATAACTCCGGCATTACTGAGCAGCTGCCAGGTGATTATGAGGAGCACCGGAACAAATGCTGAATTAGCAAATTCTGATAGCTTGCCTCCAAAAATATTGCTTTTATCTTTTATATTTTGAAAATTAAATATTTTTCTATCTGCGGCATAGCCGGCATTAGTACTTACTTCCATACAGACACTCCTTTATTCGATATAATCTCTGTCATAGATATCAGACAGATCAGCCTCTCCTTCGAATGCTTTGTCATATGTTGTCAGCCATTCATAGAACTCTTCTGTATTGGTCTGAACTTCATCAAGACTAAGACCTGTAGAGAACATTGTTTCCTTGGATACATCCCACCAGTATATTGAGCTTGCTGCAGGTGTTCTGCTTATTTCTTCATTTATCTGAGCTGCGCCTTCCTCATCCACATAGATGTAGGCTTTTGTCAGTTCCTGAACCTTAAGATAAGCTTTTACGATAGTTGGATACTTTTCTGCGATTTCCTGAGTTGTGAAGATAACTCGTGAGCCGCCTCCTCCAACATATACACCGCCTTCAAGGGCGCTATCTATTACTTTGGCCTGTCCGCTTAAGATGATAGGATTAACTGTAGTTCCTGGATGATAGATGATGGCATCTACTTCACCTGCCAGAAGAGCATTTACATATTCTTTGGTATTAACAAATTCATAATCAACACCATCTGTCCAGCCATTAGCCAGTACCAGCTCTTCTGTTACACAGAATGGGCAGCTGGAAGTTGATGATGCAATTTTCTTGCCTTTAAGATCTGAAAAAGATTCATATTCAGAGTCAGCTGCAACAATGACGCTTACGATTTCTTTTGCCGGATTGGCTGTAACCCATACAGCAACAAGATCTGCGCCTCTTTCAATGTTTAAAAGGAATGGGTACAACATTCTGTTGGCAAATGTAAGATCTCCTCTGCCCATAAGCTCTTCCTCACTATCCTGAGCCCCTTGAACATTAGTAACTTTGATCCCGGCATCTCCAAACATCTGCTCAAACCAGCCATAGCCTTCTGCCACATAACCTGTTTCGTCTGCTGCGTACTTGATCTCAGGATATCCTTCTTCAAAAGTGTTCTGTTCTTTGAAGAGTCTTATTGTCTCTTCAATAACCGGAATTGTTACTTTGTCATCCTGAGTCACATGTCTGTTTACCAGTTCTGCTGCCAGAGCTTTTTCTTCCTCAGTAAGTTCTGCAGTACTTGTTTCTGTTTTATTTGCGCCTAAGGTAGCTGCATTTTCTTCTGTTGTTGCCTTAGCATTATCATTAGTTGATCCACAGGCTGTAGTTAACATTGCTGCCATACTTAGTGTTAATAAACAACTTATAATTCTCTTTTTCATATTCTCGTCTCCTCTTATATCTGGCCTGATAAACAAAAAGAGGCGCACCTATATCATCTTCATATAAAGTCTGATATAGCATGTGCCTCCAGTTTTCTGGTCGATACATATATTTTATACTTTTCATACTGTAATAGTATGAATTGCTTTGATATACATATTATTTCGGATGCGTTTCCTTGTCAACACGTTTTTACTTATGACAAGTCCTAAGTATTTCTTATAAATGTTAAAACCTCACAAACACAAAAGTTTCCAATCCCTTGTAACTGACAAAGGATTGGAAACTTTTTGTAGCAGGAAGTCTATTATATTCATGCAGTTTCAGTAAGTTCTTTTAAGTACGAAAGGCGCCCGGTCTCCATTTGATATACTTTGTCTCCTGACTGGATGATGCTGGGGTCATGGGTTACAAGAATCACTATGGCTCCATTTTGTGCTTCCTTTCTCAGGACTTTGGATATTACTTTGGTATTTTCCGGATCCAGTTCTCCTGTGGGTTCATCGGCCAGTATGAGTTTAGGCTCATTGATAAGAGCTCTGGCAATAGATGCTCTTCGGATTTCACCGCCGGAGAGATTTCTTGGGTATTCGTCTTTGAGATCTTCTATTCCAAGTTCTTCAAGTAATGCCTTGGCGTGTTTTTCAACCTGGTCATAATATTTGTCATCGGGCTCTGCGCCTATTACATATGGCAAAATAACATTTTCATATACTGTCAGATTTCCCAAAAGAGACCTCTCCTGAGAAATATAGCCGATCTTCTTATTTCTGAAATTGCACTTGGCATCATCTGACAGCTCGGTTATATGCAGGTCATCGGATGTTACGCTGCCGGATGTTGGGGTTGTTAGGCCGGCAATTATATTTAGAAAAGTGCTCTTGCCGCTGCCGGAACTGCCTACTATAACATTGAATTCGCCATCCTCGGCGGTAAATTCAATATTGTTCACTGCATATATATCTCTGTTTCCTCTTTTATACTTCTTGGTTATATTCTCTACTTTCAATTCCATGTCTTACAGCGCTCCTGTTCTATACTATTCTCCGTCACGTATATTTAGATATACATCGTTTTTGACCTGACCATGGATGAGTAATAGTCCTGCCAGAGGTCCCAGCAAGCTGCATAATACAGCTATAACAAGTGCCAGCAGGATCACATAGATGATTCCCGGGCTAAAAAACGGGAGTGATAGATTATCTGTTATGGCAACGTTAAATGGAAATATTATGTTGCCGGCTATTACTATACCTGCCACTGCACCGGCAACGCTGATGATAAGAGTTTCCACAACAAAGACTTTTTGCAGCTTTAGTTTTGTCAGTCCTATGGTCCTTAATATGGCAAATTCCTTTTTTCTCTCATTGATCACAACTGCAAATATAGAACTGATAGTGACAAAAGCAAGTATTATCAACATCGCCACGGTGATAATATAGAACACTTTAAAATCTCCCAGACTGTCAGCAATTGTTGTCAGGATGCTCTGCGTATTTATGACTTTGACGCCTTCGATATGCTGGCTTATATCCCTGGCAACAATTTCGATATCCTCAGCTCTGTCTACCTTTATGAGGATTGATGATATCATGTCCTCAGGATATTCCACATAGCTATAACCCTTTTCCTGAGCTGCTGTATACATATCTACTATGGTGTCCATGTTCATATATACTGAATTATCAAGGCTTGTACCTGTAGCATCCAGTCTGGCTGCAATCTTATATTCTTTGCCAAAAAAAGTTATTGTCTCTCCAATATTGCCAGATACCTCGCCACCAATGATGATATCCCCATAGTTTAATGTTCCATGGTAGTTTTTCTCAAGCCATGGTCCTATTACAAAATCTGTCGCCTCATCAAAACCAATCATCTCAACCGGAAAAGCACAGCAAGGGCTGTCACTTAAAGAAACAAGATAAAACTGACTGCTTATAGCAGAGATTCTGTCGAAGCTGGCAAGGCTCTCTATCTCATCATATATACTACTGTTCATGTAAAAATAACTCTGCTCTGCCTTGAGCAGGATATCTTCCATATCTTTAGAATTTTCTTCCGGCACAATGATAAGGTCAGCACCAAAACGCTGCTGCAGATTGGAAAGCCCGTTTTGAAGACTCTGCCCTATTATGATCCCTCCGAATAAAACAAAAGCCAATACTGCAATAATTGCAGTAAGGCCTATTGTTCTGGAACGTTTTCTCTTAAGATTTGAAATTGCAAGTTCTCTTATCACATCTCGAGTTTTCATATTAAACTATCCCTTTTGATCTAAAATATTCCATGTACTCTCTTTTTCTTGTAAGAGCTGATTCCCATTCGATGTAATTGTTGGCTTCAATGATCGGATCTCTGATAAGAGCACCTTCATGATAGGCTCCGGTATCTATTGCCAAAACTGTACTTCCACTTACAAGGTCGTAGCCTTTGGCAAGCCATTCATTGATGCCACCGCTTAGTATCTTGACATTAGGGATTGCAAGTTCTTTTAGCCAAAAAGCTACTATCTCAGCCCTGCCATCTCCATCATCAACCAGTACATAGTCTGCACCATTTATAAGAAGTGCATCGTCAGTATTTTGAATGATCTGACCGCCCTCATAATTTCTACTACCCGGAATATGGCCTCTTCTTTCGTAATCATCCCTTTGCCTCACGTCCAATATGATAGTATTGGTATCCTTCAGATTTCTGACTATATAGTTGAGTTCATCTGCTGCAATGTACTTAAGTGAATTGGCTTTGGAGAGTTCTCTTGCTTTCTTGGTAAACCAGACTCTGTTCTCGGGACTTACCGGTTCTGTGTCAACATCAGTGTTGTAGGAGAGTTTCTCTCCTTCCAGTATCCATCCCCGTGTACCATTGACCAGTTCATATACTTCTCCAAGCCCCAAGGCTTTGACAGTGGCTGCTGCAATAATGCTCCTTGTCCTGCCTGCACAGGTCAGAACTACATCTCTTCCCTGCTCAAGATATTTTTTCAGCTGCGGATATAATTCCACTCCCGGGATGTTGATAGCTCCCTTTATGCTGCCTGTCTGCTGAACCTCTTCTACCGGTCTTACCTCAAGTATGACAGGCTTTTTATCCTTTGAACTTTCCTTGATCTTATGCAGTAACTCTTTTGCATATATATGCCTTACACTTCCCGGCCTTATATCTACCACTTCTCCAAGAGCCTTACTCTGTACATGTATACCTATGACTGTTGACAGACCTGCCTTTTTCCATCCCTCAAGGCCACCTTTTAATATATGGATATTCTCATATCCAAGATCAGTAAGGTATGCAGCTGCCGTAGCTGCTCTATCCTCATTGTTGCTATACAGGATGATCTGTGTCTTCTTATTCAGTATCAGCAATGGAAGATTAACTCTTATAACACCTACGGCAATCCTTGTAGCTCCAAATATCTGCCCTTCCTCGTATTCTTTCTGGCTTCTTACGTCTATCAGCGAATATACTTCTTCCCCCCACAGTATCTTCTTTAGATCTTGCGCCGTTATATATTTG